>Ga0302281_10000176_pt1 | contig 47967 bp, 72 predicted proteins | sample III_Fen_E1_2_FD_198762 | JGI IMG/M metagenome (GOLD analysis project Ga0302281, IMG submission 198762) | Peat permafrost microbial communities from Stordalen Mire near Abisko, Sweden - III_Fen_E1_2 | ecosystem: Environmental > Terrestrial > Soil > Wetlands > Permafrost | place: Sweden: Abisko...
AGCGATTCCAAACTGATCAGCAGTTTCGTTGGCCCCGCTGGCGACCTTGGAAAAATCGTCCATGTTGTCTTTAAAAGACGCGGCCAGTCGTGTCAGGTCAGCACCTGAGGAACCGTGAAGACCCGTCGCACCTTCCATGGCCTGTTCTGAAAACTGACCAAATCTTCCGGTGTCGATTTTTCCCAACTGAGAGGCATCCATTTTTCCGTTCTTAAAAAGTTGAACTCCCAAGGTGGAATTCAATCTTTCCTGGCCACCAACGGTTGCTCCCTGCTGCATGAGTTGTTTTAAGATATTGACAGAACCCTCGCCACCTTTTGAGGCCACGGCGGCTAAACCCGCAAGTTCACGCGTGCCCATGCCTGATTTTTTTGCCACGGCGGCCATGTCTTTGACCACGTCTCCCACTTCACTGGCCGATCCAAAGGCCCCCTTCACTCGTCCACCCTCAAGGGCATCCAGAGTTTTTTTGAAGGACTCAGAGGTGACCTTTTGTCCTTGTCTCTGAAGGATCTCAATCACGGTGTCAGACAGTGTCTCGGTGTTTTCGTTTTTGTTGATACCCTTGGCCTGACCCAAGGTCTCGGCGATGTTGGCCAATTGTGCTGTGTCTTTTACGCCACCTTTAGAGGATGCTTTTTCCATACCAGGAAGAACGTCCTCCAATTTCTGACCAGTCCCTGCGACCCGCATGGCGACCAATTTTTTGAAGTCATTCATTTTATCAACCGATAATCCCAAACGTGTGTTGAGTCGGTCAAAAGCTTTTTCCATCTCAAAAACTTGTTGCGCCCCGGATTTTAGATCCTTGGCAATGTTGAGCCCCTCAGCGAGGGCCGAGACCCCGAGAAAACTCTTCATGTCTTCTTTGAGTCGGTTCCCGAGGTTACGAAAAATGGTTGAGATTTTATCTGATGATTGTTCTGACTGATCTTCTAGTTTTTTGAAGTTTTTGACGGCTTCTTTGCCGAGAGACTCTTCAATTTTATCGGCCAACTCTTGAGCTTTTTTTGATAGCTCGGCCATGGAGGCGATGACTTTTTTGGGGTCAAGATCCATTTCTAATTTGGTATCAGACACGGTCTATCCCCTTTTTTGCGCCGACTCCTCTTTTACTCGATTCTCGTGCTCTTCAGCCTCGAGATCGTTGACGGCCCTGTTCATCACTGCCCACCAGAGGAGCTGTCCATCGGTGAGGTTTGGAAATCCACTCGCTGGATCAAATCCTGAAATGCGATAAATATCGCCCTGAGCTGCTTTAAAGATAAGTCTCTCGACCCCACCCCGTTTTTTTTTACCAGATCTACGAGAGATCGGAACTCTTCAGTCCCAATTCTCTCAATCGACGGGTTCGCGTCGTCCATGATTTTGATGTACTCATCATAAAGAAACTTGAGCTCATCACTGGTCATCTTATCCAAAAGTGCAATCGGAAGACTCGGGACTTTACTAGGGCCAACTGGTGTACTGGCCAATTGAAGAGTCGACATCTGGATGAAATTGTTTTTCTCAGTCTCATCCCCTCCATAATGCATGGAGGCCGTGATGGCCTTACGTCTGATCTCCATCTCTTCAGATCTGCTCAAAACTCTGAAGTGGACGACCTGTCCTCGAAAGGAAAGGGATCCGGCGTACCTAGCGCCTTCACGAAATTTCGCAAGGCGGTCCTCGATTGTTTCAATTGGCTCATGTTTTTCGTGGCCCATTCAAAATCCTAGCTTACGTTGTCAAAAGTCCTAAAGACGTTGCAAAGAGAGCAGAATTCCCGACTTGGTCGATGATGTCTAGGGCCAACATGTTGAAAGCCTTTTTACCTTCAGACCCCACGCCACCCGCGGACTGATCGGCGTCGACAAAATCAAGACCCGTGCAAGTGTACCTGTCCGCTCCGTGAGCAAAAGTCAGGGCCACGTCTTGGGAGTTGTAATCAATGGACTCTAGCTTTGGGGTCCCAAGGGTCGACTGAACGGCCACTGAGAAACTCAAATTGATGTCCAAATTTCCCTTAACGGTTCCTTTATGACGACGGTTGGTCGTCATGGTCGGGACATACTTGGTCCCGTAAGAAACCTTCAGGGTGATGTTCTCGATGTCGAGGACTTCAGTTCCGTTGATTGTAATACGGCCCCGATCAATGAATAAAACGCCCATGAAATCCTCCTAATTAAATTGTAAACGAAGAAGCCGAGACCACGCCCTGAATGTTTCCCGCAATGACGTACAATCCGGGGATGACTTCGCAAGGGATGTAGAAATCAAACCGACCAGACGAAGAAACTTGAACCACGAATTTTGTGGCGTTTGGTTTTACGTTCTGGAATGCACCTTGTGCTTGGAAAGCATAAGCTTCCCGCAAGACTTCATCTTTAAATGCCGCCGCAACATCAGCCGACGCCAGTGTGCCACCGGGGTTGTTGTTGAACGGAGGGTTTTGCGAAAGCTGGTAAACCACTTCACGGAAGTCGTACAGGGTCACGATTTGTTGCCAATCGAAGTACGAAGTCACAGTCACATTGGCAGGGGTTGTGGTGTAAGTGGTTCGAGTGCGGATAAAAACCACATCACCCGCAGGATCTACGGTCAAAGGAGACAGACCCGCCTGAAGGGCTGCTTCACTTTCACCTGAAGGATTCCAATCGATGATGTCACTTGCGATTTGGGGAGGAATGATTCCACCCAAAACCACATTAGCCAAAGGAACGTAAGGAAAGACAGAGGCTAGTTTTCCGGCCGCCACCGCCGCCGCCACGAGCTCAGGAGGCTGACTGACCACGTTTTGGAAAGAGATCGACTCAGAAGTTTCACTTGCCGCCGCGGGAAGTGCGTTGCCCGAAGAGTCGACCATGGTCACGGTTGACGAGGTCACTTGACCAACCAGGGCACCCGCGGGAACTCCAGTTCCTGAGATTTGAGCGCCAGGATAAATACCAACTGCTGAGGCTAGGCCCGTGATGACGTTTGAGGCTTCAGTCAAAACGCCGGCCTGTTCAACAAGGGCCGTGTTTGAGTCAGGGAGAGATTCAACCATGACGTACTGAGAGTCGATATCAAAAGCGATTTGAGTCGCCAGAGGGGCCAGGGAGGCCAATTGAACAAATGAACCAAACTGACCTTTAAGGTCGCGGTCAGGACCCGAGAGGGTAATGGCCAAATTTTCAAGCTGTAAAAGCATCGCCGCATTTTCAGCAGGGTAGCAGGAGACCAGAAGGTCACTTCGAAGATTCATGATCCCGTTAAAGGCCACGTTGCTTGTTCCAAAGTTCGTGTCTGAAAAAGCCAGAAGAACAATTCGGAATGCCGGGAAATTCGCATTTCCAGACAATTGATTTGATTTCACAAAAGCTGCGGCCATTTTTCCGGCCTGAGATCCTGATCCGGCCACGAGATCAACTTCCGCCTGAGCCGAAGCCGCGTCACCGACGTTGATGACATTGTAAACCTGGTAGGGCATTCCGGTCCCACCCGAAGCCGCCATGTGGGCAAAGAGAGTCGCAAACTTTCGGCCGACGGCCAGAGCCTGACTTCCGTAAGTGATTTGCAACGGAACGCTGGGGGTCAGTCGGTTGCCGATGGTGTCGATAGTTTGTGACATTGTAAACTCCTTTAAGTATTAACTGTAAAATCATCCGCGACGACAATCTGACTCACTTCATCTTGATCGAGTCCGTCATACTCGCCCAAAATTTCCACCAAAGGTTCCAGGGTCACTTCAAAAGGTTGACCCTTGGTTCTTCTCATGAACTCAAGTGCTCTGTACCAAGATCTTAAATCTATTCGGTACTGAACATCAAGGATAGTCACAGGGACCAGTTCATCCTCGACGATACCCTCGACGTTTGGCGACCATGTCAGGGTTTTTCCGTATTCGTTTAATCCATAAACTTTCATTGGCCTTTGAATGTAGTAGAGCTCGTCCAACATGTTCCCAACGTAATCGCTGGAGAAAAAGTTCTCGAGCACACCCTTAAATGCTGCAGGCACTCTGGCCAGGTCTTCCCGGCGCATGTTCGGTGGCCAAAAAACCTGGATCTGCACTGTGCCACGAAGGAAGGCTTGGTCAGAATCTTTGTTTTCAGAGGAGGCCTCAAACACGTTGATTGCCGGAAGTTGCCTGACCGACCAGTCCATCCTTTGATAATCAGCCCAGCGTTGTTGGTTGGACGTTTTGTTACCACTTGAGTCTGAAATGTAGGGGCCAAAGAGTGCAACGAATCCTGGGATTGAGGAGAGCTGAAGGAGTGTTTTGGGAACGATATCCTCACCTGGACTCGACAGAAACAAACCATCGATTGTTGCTTGTTTGATCTGCTGACCGTTGATGATTTTGGGATTCACCGGATTCATCGTCGACCCTTAGTAAGAAACTGAGTTAAAATCTGAAGGGCCTTCTCGGCGATGTAATTATTGAGCTGGACCTTCCACGCGTCTCTGATCACCATGAACTCACGCTTGGGAATTCCTCGAGAAGGATCTCCGTTGTTATGGACACCAGCGTAGACGAGATTTGTTCCCCAAACTAGGTTCGTTCCTTGAATGCTGTACAAATTTGACCCAGAGACAGATTTCCCGCCTTTGGTCGGAGCACTGGATCCAGTGAAGCCAGGGATGGTGGCGGTCTTTTTAAGGAGACCCGTCTTCTGAAGAATCTTCCGGTTGGCTTGAATCTGATTCTTCCCCGACTTCTTCATGTTCGAAGAGGTCCGGGCGTTTTTTTCGTGCGCGATGAGCTGCGAGTCGACCTTTCTTTTGAGGGAGGACCTTTCCGAAGTATTGAGTTGGCTCTCCTTTTTTCCCCGTAAGAAGCGCTTTTTCATTTTGTTGATGACTGATTTTTTTACTGAAGCCCGAAGTGTGGCGACCTTTAAAGGAGCCCATCCCGGTCCCTCCTGTTCAAAATTGTCAGCGATGGCCTGAGAGATAATGGCCGCGACCCCTTTCATCGAAGGGATCTTGTTGAGCTCGGCCTTGAGAGCGGGATCGTCAAACCTCTTTACGAGATCCTTGAGCCCGTCCAAGTTTACCTTCAACATCCGTTGTTCCTACCCGTCGGAAACGGATTGGAGAGGTAAGACCTCGAAGGATCATTAATTTGCTGTGCCGCGTAGGTAGCGGGGTTTTGGCAGGCCCCGTCGGTATTGATGATCATGCCTTTGTAACCGTCATCGGCCGAAGAGTTTGTTTGGGCCAACATGAGATCTTCCAGTGGGGGAGAAAACCTGAAACGGTCGTGTTTAGAGTTCTCACCCTCTTTGTCCCGACCTAAAAGTCGGTCTATTTCCAGGTCGTATCTTTCGGTCACGGTTTTGGTGTAGCCCTCAGCATTGATGTGAGAACCACGGCCGAAGTCAGTGCCGATGATGAGAAACTCAGCACGAAGATCCACCACTTTCCTGATCGCTCTTTGAGTGTGATCGGGAAGGTTGGTAAAAGTTCCGGTCGAAATAGACCTGAAAGGAATCGCGTACCTTGACCGAAGGTCGAGCTCGACATCGGTCTCGGCGTCTCGAACCAGTTGTGTCAATAAAACATCAGGTAGTTCGCCATCTACGGGTTGTGTGGGATCGGCCTGAAATTGGACCTTGTTGACCAGTTTAACTTTGACTGAGTCAAAGGTTGTGTACATCAAACACTTTTGGTCCAACATTCAAAGTCCTTACTCTGAAGACTTCGCCGCTTGTTGGCGTTTCTCCAGTCGGTTTTGCCTGGTCTTTAAGTTCTGCTCGGTCGGGAGAGCTCCGGAAGCTTCCAAGTATTTTTGATGCTCAGGGTCTTCGGGAGTTTTCACGATGTTCTTGATCCCTAAGTCATTCATGTCTGAAACGGTCAGGTTGGCAACCGGGATCGCCACCATTCCGGGAGCTGTTTCGTGAGGAGCCGCCGAACTTTGGGGCTCAATCAAAATCGCCTTCACAAACATTTCATCACGGTCCGAGTATTTAACCGGAGTCGTGATCATTTTTGCAAAATCAGCATCGACCTCAATCACTTCACCCGTCTTGTAGGTTCCGTTTGGAGTCGTGACGTTTTTCAAAAATTTGACTTTAACTAGAGCCATGTTCAGCATCCTTTTTAAAAGAGTTACGGGGTGAGAGACCCACCCCGCGACTCTATCAATTAGACAGACGCTGTCAACACGTCCTGATATCGCTTCAGGCGAGGAGCTCCGTAGAACCCACCGATCAAATCGATATAGGGATTGCCCTTGCGGTCTTCGATGTGCTCGTCAACCAAGACGAACTTACCGGGAGCGGGGTTGTCCACTGAACCGTTTGAAAGGCTCAGAGTCATGACCATGTCTCCAATTTTGTTGTTATCCGGAAGTTTCGCCTCAAAGAAGATCTTTCCATCGGGGATGAAATAGATCGCGTCGCCGACAGTGATCTCGCCAGTGGTCGCATTTTGCGTCTCTGACTGATACCAACCGCCATAAACTTCGATTTGGGGACAACCGGGAACCAAGAAACCCATGACGGCATTGATGTCGTGCATTTTGTAGGTTTCAGCAGCAAAACGGTACTGGATCAATGACTGAACATTGGGGTTATCCAAAACGATTCGCGCGGTGTTCGGGTTCATGATAATTTTTGTGATCTTGTATTTTCGGAAAGGGCTATACCCACCGAGTGTCCAAAATCGCAAATCCTGAACAGGGGTCGCCGCAGGGTTGGCAACGTAGTTACCGCCTGTGACCATTCCCCACGAGTTCGCCGGAGAAACCTGATTCTGCGAGGGGACACCAAAGTTGATGGTGCGACCGTCGTAGACGTAGTTTCCATTGAAAATCGCCTGCCAACGCAAGAGCTCAATACGAGTCTCAATGCGGTTGTTCAACACGAGAGCATTCTCGTTTAAGTGTTGACGAATCCCACGTTTCGACAGGTCGTTTAAACCCAGCTCACGAAGGTTCAAGATATCCTGTTCGTCAAAACGGATGAACTCTTTGTACGCGCCGGGCGCGAATTGTTGAGTTCTGAATTGACGACGTTGAGAACCCTTGGGGTCCGCACCTTTCGTGTGCTCTTGGACCATCCCGCCACGGGCTTCCAAGACATCCACGAACACAGTTGTTGAAGGGATCTCAACCGTGGGGAGATATTTTACTCCCAAAAACTCCGTGGGATCGACTTCAATTTCACGGATGACTTCTTGAAGTACCCGCGTGTGCTCCGCTGCAAAAACTGTAGACATGAAAGCCTCCTAATTAAAATTTAAAAATCTAAGATTTGTAAGCCCTGCTCTGTGTAGCTATTTGCTTTTAGCAAAGTGATCGCATTTGCATCCAAGCCGATCAAAAGTCCTTGGATCAATTGACCACCACTGATCCACTTCATCTCTGAACCGTTACCGGCTGCATCGATGTTTGCGTCTTCAGCTAAAACACCAACGGGCACTTGTGATCCGTCTGTGTTGGCAGAGTTGTAAGCTTTGTAGTAACCGGCGTCGGCACCAGTCGCTGCAAAACCAAGAACAAGACCAGCGTACTGGTAAGTTCCAACGAGAGAAGGTGTTAAACGACCACCGTTGAACTTCGTAAGATCAGGCCGTTTGGCGATGATCTGTTTAAAATTCGAGCGGCTATCCGTTTGGATAAACAGGGCATCTCTTAATTCGGGTTGAGACATTTTGAACTCCTTTTAAAAAAGTTGAACTTAAGCTTTTGCTCCAGCGTGGCCTTCTTCACCGGCTGCGCCATTTTCGAAGTCGTGACCTTCTTCGGCTTCAGAGCTCATGAGCTCATCAACCATTCCGGCCATTCGAGCTAAATTGGTTTTCACCTCATCGAGCTCTGACTCCAATGCTTCCATGGATTTTTTTTCATCTTCAGAATGAACGTCGTCCATTGCAGAGAGTGATTTACCTTCAGAAGCCATTTTGCACATTTCGGCGTGGCAAGATTTGGCACCCTCAAGATCACCCTTCTCAAGGTGGTGGGCCATTTTTGCCAAATGTTCTTTCATCTCGGGAGAAGCGTGACCACGCTCTTCGTGCTCTTCACCCATTTTTTTAGCACGGTGAGATTCTTGAGCCTCGTCGCTCAATTTATGAGACATCTCGTGTTTGTCGCCGTGGTCTTTGTCGTCTTCACCATCTTCTTTAAGTTTCGCGCCGAGTTTTTTCATCTCGCCACGAACTTGGGCCTTCAGTTTTGAGATTTGACGACGTTCAAGTTCTTTGCCCATTCCACCAAAATCAACTGTCTGAGAAGCGTCCGAAGATCCGCGTTGACCAATGACTACCTTGGTCTCAAGAGCTTCGTAAGACTTCATGACGGTTTCGAGCATCTCGGGAGGAAGTGCGGCCATGTGTTTGACTTGGCTTCCTTTAAGATTTTTCACTTCAGCGGGAGTGAGTTTTCCGGCTCTTGCAAGAGCAGTTAAGCGGGTCATAATTTGACCTTCTGCTTTTGCCAAGCGAACGCTTTCCTTGGTGGTAACCAGCTTCGAACTCATGTTCGTCAGGTTTTCTTTCATCGCGCTGAGTTTGCTCATGCGTGCTTTTGATGCCTGAAGTGATTTTTTAGACATTGAATTGTCTCCTTTAATTGTTTTCTTGCCTTTACTAAGGAGCATGGCACCGGGAGCCGCGGGTTCAACAACGGAACTGATCTCCCCTAGGGTATCAGCCAGTTCGTCAATTCCCACGCTTAAGTGATAAACTCGACCATCTTTCACCTTCTGGACATTCTCTGCTCCCAGAAACAAAAGATCGGTAACGGCGCACGCAACATTTTTTCCAACCTTAGGAACATCACGAACTTCTAATCGAAGTTTACTGGTCATTCGTCCGTAGACGTTGCCCGATGAATCAGGATCATGAGTGTCGAGAATAGGGGGAAAGGCACCAGGAGGCATTTTGTCCCAACCACCATACTGTTTAGCGATGTCTTCCAAGAGAGCGTTTTGATTTTCGACGATACGTTTGATTCGATCAGCATCGAATGGTTTGGTCTCACCATCCATTGATTGATAAGTAACGCCTTCTCCCTCGGGACCCGAGTGGACAAGAATCGCTGGTCGAATAATTGAAGAATCTGAGTCACCGCTTGAACTCTCCGAGTTCTCGACGGTTCCTGTCGCATCCTTCAAACGCTTAAAGGGCATCCCTGTCCTTATTTCCGTCCCGCCACCCATCCCGGAGGTAATGGTGGAACTCGTCGTTTATTTGGATCTCTATTGGTGTCTTTGAACATCTTAAGGTTTTGTGGAGTGTTTGCAAGAGGAATCAGTTCACTCCGACAACGCCAGTGGCATGCGGGGGTGTTCTCTTTGAGCAATTGAGTACCTGGACGATAGATCAGTCCGTCTCTTTTGCGACAAATGTCTGTGGTCGAGCTATCGCGATTGGATTGGAACAAGAAACCAATAATGTCTTCGTCATCGTTGAAGAAACTGACCTGAACTTTGTTGAAGTAGTTCGTCGTTTCTGTTTGAAAAATGGTTTCAACGCGACTTTTTGTTGCTTTCCAGGCTTCGCGAAGCTCTTTTTTGACCTCTTCAGGAGAAATTTCTCCTCTTTGAAGTGCCGGACCAATTTCGGCAAACTTACGATCAAGCTTCTTAAAGTAGGCCTTTTGAAGTTTCCCCACAATGATCCGGCCCCGCCGCTGCATCGTTGGCCACATTCGTTTGCTCGAGAAGAACTTGACCAAGGGCGGGAGTCGATTGGGAATACCCAACGGTAATTTGCCCAACTTTTTTTTGTCACTCTGCGGCTTGAACCCCTGGACCTGCTTTACTACCTGACTGACACCGTAGGCTTTGTGAACCACTTGGGAGTAAAACCTCTCCATAACCAGGTACATTTGTTGATCAGACGGTTTGGTGTAGGACCCGGTCTCAAGATACTCAGTTGAGATCTTCTCGAGCATCCCCAACATCATGATCTCCATCATTTTGATGGTTCTGTTCATGAGATCGTCTTGAATGGACCAGGAGTGAGCCTGGTATTTCTTCATCCACTTCATGGTCACCTAAATGGTGATCCGCCCGAGACTCCAACTCGGCAAGGAAGGTACCAACCCATCCCAGTCACTTCATGTGAGCGGATCAAGAAATGTTTTCTCTTCGAATTCGATAATGGTTTGTTGCGCGAGTCTTAAACCATCCACCATCCCAGCGTAAAACTTAAAGGCCTCTTCCTTGCCTTCAATTTTTTTGCGACCGGCCAGCTCTGCGTAGGCCTGAGTGGCTTGGGCAAAAAATCGCATGAGACGGTTAAAGTCTTCAGCGGATCCCAGAATGGTTTTGGACATGGACTGATGAATCCTTTCGGACTCCTCAAAACTCATGGGTTCAATGATGGGGCCCTCACACTTGGTGGCTTCGTATTTACTCATTGTCCTGCTCGGTTGGTTTTTGGTCAGCGGTCGATTCTTCCGCAGGATCTGGTTCTTCAAATCCCATCAGAGGAAGTTTGGGTTTCGCTAGACCGGGTTTAAGGTTCATTTTTTGTCTGACCTGATCCATGTCGGCCTGCTCAGAAGGGTCCATGAATCCCGCGGTGGTCAGTGTGTTGTAAATATTGGCCAGTTTTTCCATCACCTCAGGATCAAACTCCTCAACGATGAAATCACCGATTCCTTGTGCACGCCATTCCTTCTCAGGAAAGTTGTAGGCGATGATCTTACGAATGAACTGCTGAAGGATCGCTTGTTTGTAAGGTTTTAGTTTACCGTCAATTGATTGACGAAAAATCTTGTGGTGCTCTTGGCCCAAAGAATAAGCGCCACCACCGTCCCCACCCGACATGACGAGCGGCGGAATGAGAAGACCACGCATGATCGCTTTGTTGAAGTACTCAACACCGTCCTTAAAGACGTTCATGTCCCCTTGAGTTTGGAAAGCCTCAAGAGAATACTCCTCATCCTTGCGGCCGGGGAATACCACAAAAGAAGTGTTGTGGAGATTCTTCATGGTGTTCGCCATGGCCAAGTCAGCACGCATCTGCTGAACACCGGGACCATTGGGGTTGTTCATGTTGTTTTGAAGAACCGTGTCATTGGGTGAGGCCCAGCCCGCGAGAAGGGGTGTTCCCTTCCTATCGGCTGCGATGACCCACATTTTTAAGAAGGCGTCTTTTGCGACCCAGTTTTTGTAGATCGACCTGAAAACCGAACGTCCGTAAGGCGAATCAAATTTCCCTGTTCCTGAACCTCGTAGGTGGATGACGTGGTCCTTCGGAATCTTGACCGTAAGGTAAGTGAGATCAGCACTGATACGAATAGGGTATGGAAAATCACCGACAGAAGCATAAAGGTCTGGGCGAAATCCATCCAAGTCTCCATTGTTGATTCCATAAACGTAGGAGTTCATGAAAGTGTTGTGGAACCTTTGGTACTGAAAAATCCCATCAGGCAAAACCTCACCGTGACGATTCACCGCAAAAACCATGGTCAACGGCGCATAAGTCACAAGCTTCTTTGGCAAAAACGCAGGGGCCCCGTCAAAATCCTCTTCGAATCTCCACACCTGCTCCGTGACGCTAAAACCTGACCACTCTGCTGAGAGCATCTCGTCTAAGTTTTCGTGCCAAGAGCCCTCCATCATCTCAAGGGCCTTACGAACGAAAGCTTGGATCTTGGGGATCGGATGAATGTACTCACCAAACCGGGCAATCATGGCAAGGTTCATGAAATTGATCCCGGCATTAAGAGTCTCGTCGGTATCAAGCATTCGTTTGAAGGTTTCAACCGAGACGGTGGACGGGTTGGCAACGAACCTTGAGAGAGATCCGTAGAGTTGAGGTACGGCCGTACCCATCTGAACTTGTTCTTGTTCCAAGTGGGTCAGCTCGTCGTACCTGTTTTTTAGTTCGGTCTTGATGTTGGGTGGAACGTCGTCGATCCAGTCCAACATCGTTTGGCCTTCGCTTGGCTTTCCTGCCATGGCTGACTCCTACGGAAAAAGTGTCTGAATAACCTGAATGGAATTGATCAACTGAACGTAGGTTTTAAGACCCGCGATTGTGATGTGAACCTCAAAACTCGACAACCCAGGAATGGCCGAGAGAGCGAGTAGGGCCGTATCTGCAGCTAGGAGTTGAATTTGAAAGTAACCCCCTGGGGCGCTGATGATTGAGATTTGTTGAGCCGAGAAGAGTTTTGTCAGGTAGGTTCCATCGGCGTTTAAAAAGAGGGCCGCAATCTCGGTGGCGTTGGTGAGGTCAAAAGGAAGTCCGGTTGCGGCGTCAACGAGCCTTACCGAGACGGGGATGTCCTCACCCCTGATGATTTGAATCACGGCGTTTTGTGGCTGCGGGTCTAAGCATCCCATTAAATAATCCCTCCGGTTGTGACTTCACCATTGATGATAGGTGAATTCTGAACTGATGCACTTAAATTGTCAGTACCCACTTGTCCAACGGCCTGGACTGATCCCGTGGCACCTTGAACAGATGGGTTGTTTCCAGTGGCCCCACTCACGTCGTCTGACTGAACAAACCCCACGACTGATCCCGTTTTAACTAGACCAGAGACGGCGACCGGGGTCTGACTGATCGCTTGAATCGTGGTCGGCACGGGGTTGTAAAGAGAAATCCTGGCCGAGTCTTGAGTCTGCTCAGTGGGTGAGATGACCAGAGAGAAATACTCTCCTTGGGGGTCACCTTGTCCACTGAGGTAGTCGTAATAATATTGACCAGTGAACGGGGCCGGGAATTCCCGCATGGGAAAAACACCGACCATTCCGCCGTTCGGTTTCACGACGACAGCTACGACGTCCGTGAGACCACTTCTGTACCCTTTTGCCAGATACAAAATTCTGTAAGGAACTCCCAAATAACCCAACGTCCAACCTTAAATGGCTCTGCCGCCGGAATAAATATTTGCTCTCACAAATGTCGAGATCGAGTGTAGATCATCTTGACCAGCCGTAAATCCGACACCCTGAGTTGTTGCTCCCTGAACCTGAAGTGCCGACAGTCCGTAAGTCGCATTGCCCAACAAAGCCTGAAGAGCCGACAACCCGTAAGTTCCGTTCGTCAAAATCAACTCAAGTGCATTAAGACCGTAAGTTCCGTTTCCTAAGATCGCGCCAAGGGCCGCGAGACCATACGTTCCATTGGCCAAAATTGCATCGAGTGCAGAGAGACCGTAAGTCGAGTTGGTCAATGTTGAATTGGCCGTATTGACTGCGGTCTGAACGCTAAGAAGTGTCGATTGAAGGGCGTAACCTGCGGCACCACCGTCAACCAAGACTTGAGAGAGTCCGTAACGAATCATCGAGTTTGAACCAATGATGTAAGAGAAACTAAAGACCAACTCTTCTTCGATTGCAGTCGTGGGAATATTCACGGTCACATAATATTGACCAACGGATGTTCTGGTTGCGACGACGGTCGCCGGAGTTCCAGAAGATCCAGCTAAGTAAGAACCGCGATCTGTTCCGGCAGCGTTTAAACAACCGACGGTGATCGTGTTGGTATTGGGGTCAATCAATGCACCGTTGTTGTCAACGATGGTGATCGGGACTTTGTAAGTATTTGTTCCAGAAACGGGGATGAGCATCTGGGGCAAAACAAATCCGACGCCGTTACCGATTGATGCATTTTGAAGGGACTGGATGTTTGAAAGAATCGTGGCGAGTGATGAGGATCCAGTTTCAAGGTCTGCACGAATTGCCGTGGTGTCTGTTTTGACAGCGGCGATATCGGCAGAAACCGAGGCACCGGCCGGAGTTCCCAACTTTGTTTGAACCGCGGCAATGTCCGCAGAAACCGAAGCGCCCGCAGGTGTTCCAAGTTTGACGTCAATATCATCATTGTTGGCAACCGTAACCTCTTCACGGAAAGGAGCACTCGCTGGTTGTGTCGCCGAGTTGATGTAACCCTCAACACAGTTGTATTGACCTTGTAGTGCGCCCCAGGTGGTGAGAGTCGCGGCAGGGATCACCAACTCATAAAGACCGGGGGAGTTGGTTGAATCGACTTCAGTCAGAAGAATCGGAGAACCGACTGATCCGGTGGCTTTCGCGACACCGTTGAAATAACACTGGGCTTTGACGTCGGTCAGGCCCGTAGTTTTATTTTTCGACTGGTATAAAATCCTGATGGGCTTCTGAACCGCCATGTTGAAACTCCTTTTTGTTTCTTAGCTCGTCCTTGAACTAAGATCTGTGTCGTCGATGGTCATGTATTCTGTAAATGATTGTGTCCCACCGATGTTATAGGTGATCACACATTCTGTCTTGCTTGTTACGGTCGGGGTCCAGAGGTAGGTATAGATTCCATTGCCAGAAACCGTCTCGTTCAAGTTGGTTGACGCTAAAAGTACGGCACCAGTTTTTGCATTGGTGACCGTTGCTGAAACCGTTAAACCCGTGATTGGTCCAGACCCTAAGTTTCTGGTGAACGAGAGCGGGATGACGTCACCAATGTTATAGAGTTCTGTACTCATTGCAGCCTCACAACATCGAGTTCTCGGGCGCCCATCGTGTAAGTTCCGGCACTTGCGGTCCCCTGAATAGTGATTGCCTGGCCGGCCGCTGCCGTAAAAACGGCGTTGGTGACCGCTGTGGAGTTTGTAAAAACAGCGAATCCCGCAGAACTATAAGGTTCAATTGTTCTGAGAGACTGGGTGTTCTGAGATCCGCCAACGTAAATAGCGATTGTCAAAACGGCACCGGCGTTTGAACCGGCCGTCACGTTTCCTGAAAAAGTAACGAGGTAGGTCCCTAGGGCTGGGGCAGTGTAGGTCATGCCTGAGATCACAGCATTGGTTGTCGTGATCGTGGTGGCGGTTGTTGAGTAGGCCGAGTTGTTCGGCAATTGAGGAATGTAGTTTGGAAGACTGGTCAGAGTTGAGTTCGAGGTTGCCGTGATATTGGTCGCAACACCCGTCGTATTTCCGGTTCCCCCGTAAGTGAGGGCCAGTGGTGTCGAGAGGCTGACGACCGATCCCGAGACCGAAAGAGGGGCCGTGCCTGAGGTGACGGCATAACCCCAGGAGGGATTGGCACTGGCACCACCAGTTTGTAAATATTGACCGGCCGTTCCTGGTGTCAAAACCGTCCACACAGAAGATCCACGGTAGAGAATGTCTCCTTGTGTTCCACCGAAGACGGAATCAAAAAGAGCACTGGGCACTACGGCACCGGCGTTACTTGATCCACCCGAGATGTTTCCCACAACGGTCCCGTTGGCAATGGTGCCGGGACCAATGGTGCATTGGATATTTCCGGCGTCAACGTAACCGGCCTGGGCATAAAGAGAGGCAATAGTAATCACGACTATTGCCAGGATGTGAGTGATCTTCACTTCTGATCGCCCTTGGCCTCAAACAGGATGTAACCCTCTTGGCCATTCACCGTTGATTTGTAAATCTCATAGCCCTCGGCCTGAAGTGCGGCTTTCGCCTTGGCCACGTCTTGACCCGGGAGATTGAGGATCAGGTTCATGCCTTCTTTGATGAGCTCAATGACCTTCACACCCTTGGCTTCGAGCAGGGCCTTACAACGAAGTTGTTCGTTGCCGGTGAGTCTCATTCGACGTTCGATCTCTTTGTGGGCTTTTTCATTATCCCCGAGTTTCATGGGATCTGTTGCGTGGGGATCGATAGTGGGATCATCTGCCGGTGATTTGGCCATGGAAGTCCTTTCAATGGGCGTGAGTCGCCTGAATGACAAATCCGTTGTCGTTTTTCAAGATAGTCCCCACATCAAACACTTTTGATCGGCGAAGTGCATTCACTATTTTTACAACATGGTCCATCGTGGGTACTGAAATGGCCATTCTGTTCCCAATCGGTTGAACTTTGGCCTTCAAACCAGACATCTCAAGAAGCTCTTGCAATTGGTTATGGACCGCCATTCTCTTCTTGGCCGAAAGTCCATGCTCGTTTCGGTAAAACTTCTCCGGACCACCCGGGAACTGAGAGGTCATCGGTTTGATCTTTACATTCATTTGATACTGCTCAGCGTCTAGCTCATCAAGCATGGCTTGGTCTTTGGCGTTTCCCGCGGCGGCGAGAGATTTCTGGACCTTAGAATTGAATTTGGACGGGAGGGCCTCGTCATTGAAGTCGTCGTGTTTGGTTTGTTCAAAGCCGAACTTGTTGGGATTTTGGCCCGGTGCTAGCTCACCGTCGTCCGGTAAGAACTCTTTGGGGTTACTCATCCGTTCTTCAATTTCATTTGCGGCATCACCAGCCTGTCTGGTCCAGCCGCCCACAAAACCCGTCGATAGTTTTTTCATTCATCCTGATGGTAACGGTGAAACCGGGTTCGGGCAAGATCAGTAAATCGTCCCTGACCCGTGACCACTGATCGGGGCCCTGAGAATTCCTCCACGTCTGAGATGGTCTAGGGCTTGGCTCGTTCCGTCGACTTGGTCATCGTTTGATCCCGCAGGAAAATCACAGAGTTCTTTCACATAATCGCCGATCCAGGGGGCAATCGATGGGTCTGGCAAATAAACATTGCCCGATTCAAATTCTGGTGCCACCGAGTTAAGTCTCGCCACTTTATCCCCACGGGGCTCGACCTCGACCATACCTGAAATTGAGTCCTTAAGTGTTTGAATGATCGCTGGACCATTGGCCTTACCCTCGATCAGTTTTTTGTGGGCGAGTGGATAATCCTTACTCATTTGGAGAACGGCTTTGACTGCCTCGGGGAATGAAGCACGTTTTCTGAACTGAGCGACGAGATACTTGTTGGCACCTTTTTGTCCCCAGACCTGACCAACGGTAAAGTCACTTGACGCTTTGTCTTTGGTGGCAAAATCCCAAGACTGAATCATTCTGTCGTATCTCTCTGGTTGGACCGTGTAATATTTGATTTGATCAGACTTGATGATGTTTCCACCCTCAACCGTCGGCTCTTGTTGCCAAAGTGATGACCAGTCACGCATTCCCATGGCTTTGATCTTCATGAGATCCTGATAGGAGAATTTATCTGGCCACAAAGGTTCACCGATCTCTCGGGGATCGTAAGAGTCTCTCTCGTGTTCTTTGATTGCCGGGAGATTGAGAACCACCCACTGGTCCGCAGTCTTATCGGCTTGGGCGAGACGAAGGAGTCTCGAGGCTAAGTCGTCATCGTGCCAGCGGGTGAGTGTTATGAGAATACTTCCCTCACCCTCCATCCGTGTTCTAAGTGTTGAGGTGTAAAAACTCCAAAGCATGTTTCTGAAAGCTTTTGAGTCCGCGTCCTCACGGTTTTTGATAGGGTCATCAATGAGTGACCAGTTGGCACCTCGACCAGTAAAAGATCCACCGACACCAGCTGATTTGTACGATCCCGTGTACCAATGCCAGAGTTTGTCGACCGGATCTTGGTAGGGAATAATCTCGTGCTCATCACTGGTTCTTTTGTACTTAGCACCTGAGTGTTTAGCAATTCTCACCGTGGGGAAGAGTTCTTCGTAAAGTGGGTTGTCCATGATTCGCTGAACGTCGATGGTCATGGAACTAGCGAGTTCAGCATTGTAACTGACGGCCAATATTTCATCATTGGGATATCGTCCGTGGATAAGGGCTGGAAGTCTTCTCGAGGTGAGCTCACTTTTGCCGTGCCTGGGTGGTTCAAAGATCATGAGTCTTCTGATCTTTTTGTTGAGGAATGCGTCCAGATAATTACACGTTAACTCATGATGCCAGTTCACCTGATAGTCCGGGAAAGTGTACGTCGTGAAAGGCAAGAGCCTGTACCGGGCTTGCCTCTTGTGCAGCTCTCGTTTGAGAAGTAATTTCTGAACAAGAAGGTCTTTAGTTTCCAATTAAGACCTGATCGATTCTTTCGAGCTCAGCTAAAATCTCAGCCTCAGTCATCGGCACAGATTGGACTTTTATTGGACCACCATCTTGTCCCGTGAGCTCAAGTTTACTGGACTTAACAAATCTCTCCTGAGTATCACACCAATACATCATGAGTCTGGGATCTGGGTCCCTTCCCTCTCGGATAATGTTCCCGTGATCATCTCTGACTGGTTCTCTTCCAAAGGCTGAATCGTAAAGAGTTTTGAACACTTTGACGCGACTGCGAGACTTGCCTGTCTTAATAGCATGTTGCAGATCATCATCGGTCTTAAGTCGCTCTTCAAAGGTCGCGGGTGCCATGCCGAGAGCGATGGCAATGTCGTCTTGGGGGAGCCTGATGAAGGCCAGCTGTTCCACCATTTTTAGCATCTCGGGTGTAAGGGTGACTTTCCTCTTACGCGGCATGTAATGTTCCTTTTTTACGAGTTTGGGGTGTGTTTATTCCACATTTTGTCGAATTTTTGTTCTGGTAGGTACCATTTTGCGCACTTATTGTTGAGTTTGAGCACTGGTTTTTTGTGCTTTTTTTGATTTTGGGTTACTCTTTGGGTTCCTTAAGTGAGTTGGTTGCGGCAGTCTTTTTTGGGGGCCAGGGTTTCTCTGGCCCCTTTTTTATCAGGTGGGTCGGTTAAAATCGATTTAACCCGTAAACGTGATAATTTTTTATCATCCTGAGGTCTTTTGATCTCATCAGAGTTCTGAGAACAATTGATATGAACACAGCCACACTACGGTAATTATTAGTGTTTTAGTGTTACACATGACTCATGGTTTTTGAGAAATGTCCCGGCAAATACGTCATTTTTTTTGTTGGGCTATTTGCCGATTTAGAACCCTGCGATGTCGATGATGGTGAGGGTGACGTCCATGAACCCAATCTCGGAATCAATGGCCACCTTCTTGTGGGTTCCGTCCCAAAAATAACAGTCGTCGATACCGATTAAGGCACTGATGGCGTCATCTGCGGCCTTGATCCGATTGGAAGTGTCGTTTCTTTTTGGTCGGGATTTGGTTTTTTTGGTTTCCTTTGTGAGGACCTGTTCACGGGGGAAGTAGTAGGTGCGCTCAATGTGAATGGCTTGCCCGGGTTGAAGCTTGGTGGTCAGGATCCGGGCCATGTTGAGGGAGGTTTGGTTAAAGTTGGCCCAATGGATGACCATCCGTTCGTAGACGTTGTACTGAGCGGACCTCACCATTTTGCCTTTTTTGATTGGGGTCCAGAGGGCGTTGGCCGAGGGCGGGATGGGCATGTCTTTGAGAATGACGGATTGAATGATCATCCCCTGAGGCTAGGAGGATTTATGCCAGTTGGCAATTTTACTGAGCCGAGGCCTCAACGATAGACCGGATCGTTTCCAATTCCTGTCTCTTCGCTTTGATCTCTTGAGCCGCTTTGAAATACCGATAATGGGAGTTCTCGTTGGTCTCAAGGTCTTGCTCGAGATCCTCTAAGTCGGCAATCAGCTCATTTGCTCTTCTCATGAGAGGGCTGTTGTCAGGCTTCATGGAGGCATTTTCACACGACTTACGACCTGTCGCAACATTTATTTTGACACTTATAGTTAAGTTCTTTTTTTTCGGGGATCTTCTTTGAGCTCTTTCATTTTGGCGTCCATCTGATCCAGGAGCTCATCTGTGATGTCGACATCGAATTGTGACTTGTAAAGTTGGATCACTTTTTTTGCGGCCTCTTCGGCAGACTTTCCAATGGTGATGTAGGCGTTCACTGCGTCCAGGACCGTCATCTTCATCTTGGGCTCAGCCCCTAAAAGTTGGCCACGGAGAATGGCGTCCTTGGCTTTTTGTTCTAATCTCTTTTTTGCACTTCTTTTGGCGGCTTGGTCGTATTTTTCAATCTTACGTTTCGTTTCTCGGTTCATGGCTTGCCCTCTTTTTCCGTAGAGATTCTCTGACAAAGTGTGCTGCAGTGGCGATTTGCACAAGATTTGTTCACTTTAAAAGTTTTCAGGCAGGTCCTGCACTTTCGGGTGACCAAAGGGGGGAGTTTGTACTGGGGTTGGTGTTTTCTCGGGATCACTGGCAGTAGGGCAGTGCCTGGACTTTGGCTTTGATTTGCGGGTACGAGGCGGAGCTGGACCACATCGTTGACCAGTACCGGGCAAGTCCTTTTGCCTGACCTTGATCAAACTCGGTCCGTCCTCCGTAACTCACGACACTGTCTTGAGAGATTAAATGTCCCATCTCAGGGACGGCGCAATCAATGTTGACGAGAGGATCCGTCAAATTCTTGAGCGAAGCACTCATTGAACACCAACTCATGTGGTCTTCGTAGGAGAGCTGAAAGAGACCAATGGAGTTGGTGTTGGCCACATCGGGGGTGATGTCCTGGTATTGGTAGTCGCACTCAAAAAGCGAGATCCCCACCATCATGGTGGCCATGACCTCAATCTGGTGAGTCATGTCTATTTGATTAAATTTTGGGCAATAATCAGTCCAGTTGGTGGCGGCGGAGAGGTCTGAGAAGTTGTTCGATATTTGGTCCCTGAGCTCCGTGGACCAGGCTGAGGCTTGGGGGTTCGCTGATTCCCAGGCCAAGGGTCCGATGGGCTGCTGAACCACTGGTGGAGGGTTGGTGGACTTTTGCAGGGTCGTACACGAGACGAGGACGAGAGAAAGAAGGATCAACGCCGTACGAAAGACCTGTGTCATTTATCAATTCCCCTGTGAATCTTTAATCTCCTTACAAAATTTGAGCAGATCAAGTTTCATCCGAATGGAGCTCACAATTTGTTTGCCGCACTCCGCCGCGACTTTGACCCGGTCGGGATCGATGAGTCGGTACTCATTCTCCGGTTCCTCTTTTTTTGGAGTCAACGAGTGCATTAATTCGTGCAATCGCGTCTCCGTAGAGCTCAACAAATTCACGGATCGAAAGATCTCCCCGCTTAAGTCGGTGTATGGCTGCGTTAAGTCCGTGCGCGGGGTTGCGATCCTTGCGACTGGAATAGATGACTTCTCTGAGGTGATCTCGGTTTTTGGCATAATACTCTCTTCGATAGGCGTTAACGGTGTCTCGACATTTTTTGACGTACTCTCGTTTTCTTTTGGTGTCTCGCTCACGGTTGTAATTTTTTTTGGCTCTCTCTTTAGCTCTTTGGTTGTACTCCACACTCCGAGATGCGCTCCGTAATGACTCTTTTTGTCTAAAGGCTTCGTCGGTGGCGTATCGTTGACGGTAACGCTCTCTCGCTTTGGCTCTTTTTTCTTCGATGGATTGTCCCATGTCTTCCCCGATAACTCACACTGAACCGAATGAAACCGTTGTTCGCTGGAGGTCGACACTTTAAATGTCCTTCCGCAACCATCACAATTTCTTTCCTCAAGTGTGATGATCATTTAGATCTTATCCTCTTTGTTCGGAGTGAACTGCACGGGACCGTCAAGCTTGATGCAGAACCTTTCCTGAAGGTGTCTGGTCGCCTCTTGCTTGGTGACCAAAGCCCTGATTGGATCAAGTTTCTTTTGGTCCAGTAAAAGCATGAGAACCGAGTTGACCCAGTCAACTAATTCCTCGGAGGTGATGTCCGCCGTGATTCGAGATGTCTTTTGTTCAGGTACTTTTTTCATGTTGATCACTTTATCGGTCATCTTTGTGCTCCTTATTTAAAATAACACCAAAATCTTTGTTAATTTTAACCATGTAATAATACTCACCGTCGATCTTTTGAATTGGTGAGGCATAGACTCTTTGTAATTCTTTTTGGTAATCGCCAAATATTTTTCGTAAGTAACCAATCTCATCGTCTTTAGATCTTTGAAACAAAATAAACTGTCGGTTTTGTTCCATCTGTTCCGGTGTCACGGGATCATGGAGATGGTAATTCATGTAAATACCACCAGAACCAATCAAAATCATGAAGATACAAAAAATGTTCAATGCAATACTCATATTTGTTTATCCTTAAATTCGTTGTAGGCCACGAGGGCTGATCCGGTTGTGACGATATGATCAAAGTGACTGGCCATGGGAACTTTTGATTGATGGAGATACTTGAGGTGATCCCTGACCGATTCAATCGAATCTGCCAATTGATCAACAAGATTAATCAGAGCCACCCTGTCTTTAAGTAACAAGTTGACGAAGTGGTGCATCTCAAAAGCATTGAGAGATCCTTCATCTTTTTCCCATCTATTTTTTAACTCTTTCAGTTCTTTCATTTGTTTTCCCATTCATTGATGAGAGAATTCGTGGCGGCTTAAACACCTGATAATTTTGCTTTGGGGTCGTCGTTTTCAGCCTCGAGCTCATCAATTCGTTTATCCTTTTCAAACATAACACGCGACTTCCGGAGAATTTTTGCGAGCATTTTCTTTTCTTTGACCTCAAGCTCAGCGATGCGTTTATCCTTGTCAGCCATAATGCCCGACTGCCTGTGAAGTCTTGCGAGCATTTTCTTTTCTTCCGCCTCGAGTTCAGCGATTCGATCTTGCATTTGACTACGCTCAAGGATATCTCGCGCGTCTTTTCTTCCAAAGCAGTCAGGCAGCTCGCCAGTCTCGCTTTCAGCCGTAAATGGACGTGCTAAGTGCGGTAAAGAATCCACAATAAGACGGCCAATACCCGTTTCGAAATGCGAATCGGCCAAAGTCTTAAGTTCGTTATCGGGCAGCTGCAATAACGCATCGAGCGCAGAAATTGCACTGTCGGTTGCCGCAGATTTACTTTTACCGGACGAAGACCCTTGGGGGGATTCAGAGGAAGCCGTAAGTTGACTTAAGTGAAGCTGCTTAGATCTTGCAAAGGCCCATTTTGCGCCGGCTCGAAAACTGAAAGTATCGGTAAATCCATCTGCTGGGTCATCTTTACTGATTTGATTGTCAAACTGATCGGCTGCTTGTTCAATTTCTTCTTCACTCACCTCGGCCACAGCGCTTTGGGGGGATTCAGGCGGAGCTGGCTTAAATCTAAGAGTACAAGTCGTCAGCCCATTGGCGGTCTGCACATCGCCTTCCTTGTATGGCTCGATCCGATCCAGTGCACTCGGCTGGGCCTCTTGGGTGACCTCGCGGACTTTGATCATCGGCCCAACTGCTCCAACTCCGTTTTGAAAGTGCAGGATTGATTCAGCCATAGTCCACTCTCGTGGCTTATTCTCACTCACGCTAGACCCCTTGCACCTTGCGAATTAAATTGAAAACTCCGCGTCCTCGTTTTTTGGTTTTTATCTCTATAAAAAGTCCAGTTGAAGGCCAGAAATCATAGTTGCCCACGCGGTAATGCGAATCTGAGAGTTGGTTAAATCTGATATTGCGATCCAAAAGAATTTTAACTGAAGAGTCTAGATTCTGAGATCTCTTTTGTTTCCCAATTTCTTTGAGATCATTGTAAAGCTCACCCAGTTCACTCACCTGAGCCCCCTTTCTTCTCGATGGCTTGCAACGCTCTTTCCGCCTGATAAAACCAACACTCATCCTGGTGTTTTTTGGTCGTACTTCCGTCAACAATCTCTCCTTCACCGCAATAAAGACACCCCTCACTATGTTCCTCTGCGCGGAGGAGGGCTTCTCTTAAGTGATTAGCTAGCGCCACAATCTCATCACCTTGTGCAGCTCGTGCGGCTTGCCAGCCATCACGAAAGGCAAACCAGAGGCATTCCCGTTTATGATTATCAACGCCGGAGCCTTGCGGGTATAGACGGTTGAACTCTATGAGGCTTTCCTCATCGGACTTTGGCTTGTTGGTCATTTGCTCTGCCTCCTTTAGGCATTTAGGACAAGGCCCTGCTGGATAAGCGTCAGGATGCTTTTTGCAGTTCATTCACTCACCCCCCCCCCCCCCCCAGCTTGCTTATCGTTTTCAATAATCCAAGCAATCGCATCAACACGATCTTCGTACTCAGCTTGTCGGGCGGCGGCGGAGGCGGCGTAGGCGGCGGAGGCGGTGTAGGCGGCGGCGTAGGCGGCGGCGTAGGCGGCGGCGTCGGCGGCGGCGTAGGCGTCGGCGGCGGCGGCGTAGGCGTCGGCGGCGTAGGCGGCGGCGGCGCGGGCGGCGGCGGCGTAGGTGGCGTAGGCGGCGTACTTTAGTTGTACAGAAAAAGCTGAATCAATCGCAAAGATTTGTAATTGATCTAAGGTCATTAGCCTTACTGAAACCCAAATCTTATCGGTAGGTGAAATACTATCTAGAGCTAAGAACTCAAGGATGTCGCCATCAAAATTAGAATAGTGCTCAAGGTAATTGTTAAAACTCTCTGCGCAAGGATTCATTGCTTTAATGATTTCTGTATTAACTTTGATTTTCATGAGTTCCCTTTCTTCTCGATGGTCATGGCTGAAGACTCAAGCTTCAAACACTCATGGATTGCGGGCCAAGATTTAATCATGAAGCGGTCCAGCCGAACCCGCGCATCTTTTTTCATATCCATATAATTTAGGCACGACTGCAATTTTTCGTGGACGTAGGACGGTGAAGTTCGCGCCAAGAAATTCAATATGTCATCTTCACCCATGCTTCCCCAATAATAAGAATAGGTTCCCCAATCAGAATGAATCTGAAGCAAGCCTCTTCCTTTTTCGAAGTCAGTCAATGTGATGTAGGCAAAGGGGTCGTCGAATCGCAAAAGTATGGACTTATAAGTTGAATGATAAGTACTCACTTCTCACTCCCTTGCTCGATGGCTTTGAGGACTTCGCGGGCGGTGTCGTCGTGGACACACGGGTACCCATCGTGTGTGTAATGTGTTATTTCATAATGCTCCAAAGCCTCATACATCTGAAGCCAGGTGTCGCAGAGCCAATCTAATTCTTTTGACGTAAAAACCATGTCGGCTGGGAAGTTTTTAATTCTCAGTACTCGGTCTTTAGAGTTCAAATGAGATATTTCCTCTTTTAAAACAGAAAAACCGATTGAAATGCAATCACCTTTTGATCTCATTCATCCCCCTGAGTTTCTCATCAATCCTTCTCTGCAACGTGTCTGGCCTTACGAATGGGTTGTGTCAAGGCCTTCTCGACGTCCCACTTCAATCGACTGAGTCTGTAGTAAACATGTTTGTAGGACATCTTCTCTTCCTTGCACCATTCGCCGAGAGATTTGGTTACTCCATTACGAGTGATTTTTTTTGAATGGGGTGGGGTTTTTTCTTTGGTCATTTGCAATCTCCCCCTCTCTTGATTTTTAAATAACATGCGTACCAGTCTTTTTTGATAATGGATCGGCCACGATCAAGAGAAATCTTTCCGGAGCAGATCTCTCTTTTTAAATGAGTTTCAACCACGTCTTTTTCCCGAGCTCCCGGTTTAGGAGAAAACCTCTGAGGCCAAAGGTTGGAGATATCATTGAGGCCACCTAATTCCAAACTTTCAAAGTGATCAACCTCGTACTCACCACGGTGTTTAGTGTAGTTAATACCATAACGCTCGTAAACTTCTCGCTTGGTCTTCTCACTTACGTTTCTTGAGTCGTTTGTGTAGTGGTGAAGACAGATCGTTTTGTTGATCGTGGCTTGAGTAATTTTAGGATCAGAGGCCCCAGGTGTTAACTTGTGGTCAGGATACGTTGGACCCGCGGTCAAAGCCTGGGCAAGAATCATTGTCAAGATCATTTAAGCCTCAAATAAGGAAGTTCGTGGACCAGGCCCGTTACCTGAAGAACCCATAAAATCATGAAGAGACAAACAACACCGACGATGATCTGGCGAACAAGATAAGGCATCGGGATTTGTAAAATTAACCAGAGAACAAAACCAACGATAGCAAGTGTCAAAACCAGTGCAATAAGACTCATTTTATTTCCCTTCAGTTATTTGATTGTCCAAAGTTTTAATCTGTAAAGATGGCCCTTACCCTTGTAAATGTCATGGGTAATCGGGTCTTCAACTTTCGTAAACCTTTTGTTTTCAAGTAGGGACTCGGCGATATTTCCGGCCGCCATTTTTTCCATTCCCAGGTGAAAGTCCTCTTTGTCCATGTCTTCGTTTTTAACGAAGTATTTGAATGACGAGATGATCACATGATCCTTCACCCACTGATTTAAAAAATCTCTGCGTTCCGCGACACTGCGGTTGAGCATGATTTTGTAAAGAAGCTCTAAAACCTGATCGTCTGTCATGGGAACATCTTTAGGTGTTCGGTGATTTTTTTACGAAGTTTTGTAAGTGCCAACGCTGTTGCGGGGTTTTTTTGGTGATCCAAATACCCTTGAAAGGCTGAAATGGAAGACAAAAGATCTTCCAACTCCTGACCGTCAAAAGGAATTGAAACGGTTACGAGCTCAGCCGCCTCACCAATATGATCAGTCGGATTAAGTCGGTGAACCTTCTCGGCTCTCAAAACAATGTGAACATCATCATTGATGGGATCAATCCAATTTTTAAATTCGAGAATGTTTCTGACTCTAAACCACTCTTCATTTTGGCGAAGTTTATTCTGAACCTCCACCATATTTTCATCCATCAGTGTGTTTATGGTTTTTGCATCGTTCACAACAACATCTCCACTTTCCGTTAAATCTTTTAAACTCAGCCTCGTCCGTAATCTTTTTGCAAAAAAAACATGGGGCCGGGTACCTCAGTCTGTTTTCTTTCCCCTCAGGGTGTCCAAAACCTTTCCGCAGACGACCTCGTGCCAAGAGTCCCCCTCAATGTAATAAAGTGCTAGATTGAGGGCCACCTTCAATCTCTCGGCAAGAAGAATGGGGTCTGTCGCCTCTACCTCTTTGTAGACCATCTCGAACTCTTCGTTGAACGTCATAACATTTCCCAAACAGAGGTGACGCCCTCAAAGAGAAGGTAGGCAAAAAAACTCATCCAGATGGCAATCCAAACCAAAATTATTCCCCAGGCAAGTTTTGAAACAAATCCCGCCTCGTCGAGTTTCCTATAGATCCAACTCATTTGTTCATTCTCCTTATCACGTCACCACGGCCGGCATTCTCAAGCCACATCAAAACCCTTGGGTAATTCTTGCACATCTTTTTCCATCCAATCTGATGAACCATCGTGTGGTGCTCTCTGCACAGAGGCATCAAATTATCAAATTCATCTTTACCACCAGCGCCAACCGTCGTAACGTGATGAGCATCTCCACCTTGTTTTGAACAGGCGGTGCAGGGAAGTTTTTTGACCGCATCGATAACCCAACTCACCTTGATGGTTTCTCCGCCTTGCGTCTTAAAATCTTCACAGACTTCTCAGCGATGATGCACATCCGAACCTGATTCGAGCTGTAGTAACTCTTAAAGATAACCTCACTCACACCGTTCCCGGCCAAAATGACAGAGTCACCACGACCAAGTGTGATGGCCATGGCCGCCGTCTCACGAACTGGTTCGGGGGGCGGGAGTTCCAAGATCTCGCATGATTTTTTCAAATTGCCACTTCCTTAGTTTAAGGGCCGAGTCCACTTTGAATAAATTTAAACAGGCTAAATCAACTTTTGATTTGTCCCAACCTCGGGACTTGGATGCCTTCTCGTAAACTTGAGAGGCTTCATTCATCGTCACCGGGGTTTCGTTTTTGGGAGGTTCTTTGGGGAGAGAATGAGTTTCCGAAGACGGCGGTTCATCCTCTGGGAATTCAGGAGGTCGAGTTTGAGTTTGCTGTTTTCCTCCGACAGGATCTCCACTTCGGCCCTGAGGCACTCGATTTCCAGCTTGAGGCGTTGAGGTGGGTACGTTTGCAGATTTTTTGGAGGCGTCTTGGGCCCTGATTCCATCATCATCCTCCTGAGATATTCCGGTTGCGGCGGCCAAATGGTAACGACGCAAATAGGTCGTAAAGCTTCCGTAGTCCTGGGGACCGTGACCCCTCATTTGAATATCTGCGTCATACAAGATCCCAGAGATCCACTGACCGGACTTGTGTTGGATGATTGTTTGAATTCCGGTCGAGAGAAGCCACTGAGAGTAAGACAGGCCGTGATCCCCGAAAGGTTTTTTTAGAGCCTCCTGGACGTTCTCAAGCTTGGCATAATTGTATTTAGCCCCTGGCTTGCCCTCCCTAGACATGTTCACACCACTATCTTTAATGACGGCTTCGTAGGCCGCCTGAGCGCCACTGAGGGCCGAGAACAGTTGGTCTGTCTCACTGCTCATCTTGACCGCGCCGAGGTCCGTGTACTCACTCATGGGTTACCGCCTCGTGAGCCTCTTCTCCCCCTACTAGGGGATAACCAACATCATTGACATCTTCTGTGGGAGTCGGTTCGGCAGATGCAAATTTTGCATGGGCCCTTCGCCTTCGAGGTTTCCTGATCACCTGTGTCATGTGGGCAATAGAGATCACGTCACCTGCGGCAACGAAATCAAAGATGCTTGTTCCCTGATCAAGTTGATAAAAAATACCGGCTGCGGTTTCAAAAACCCCGGTCACGAATCCCGATCTTGAATCTTCGGCCCTCAAAAATGTACCTAGTTTATACACACTTCTTCTCATTACTTTATCTCCTTTTTGTTGGCCGATACTCTCAAAGTCCACCCTCTTTCAACGATTACACCGGGAACCTCTTCACCTTTGGCAACGGCTTCCTTGATGGCGTTTTTGTCGATCTCGAGGATGACTTTTTCTCTGGCGTAAATGGCGGGAATTTTGGTTTGGTCTTGAACAACAACGGTGGGGGGCGAAAGGGACAACTTGTACCGAAAGAGGTTCCCCTGAATCTCTTGAGTGTCCATCTCAAGCATCGCCCACTTCATTTGATCTTTTAAGCGACAACTGAGTTTATTTAAAGACGAAGCCGCAGACGAGAACATTTTAGCGTGTTCTCTAAAGTGTTCCTCTAGGGCTTCGATGCTTTTTTGCTTAAACTGATAGTTGTCTGATTTGGTGGCGAGATTGGCCTGGATCTCTGAGATCCAATTGACGACGGTCGTCTCGATCATTTCGTCACTGATGTCCCCTCCCGATTCCTCTAGAAGGTCGTCGATGGCTCGACGGTCTGACACAATTTGCGACAATGTTTTGTTCTCACCCATGAGTCTGATCCTTTGTTGTGGGACACTTATCTGGCAATTTTTGTGGCAAGTCCAATAAAATTTTCTCAAAAAGAAACGGCCAAAACAGTTACCTTCGATTTGGCCTCAATTATGAGTTTTGATTATGATTATTGATTATGACGCGCTACACTGTATTTAGAAGTGAGGTGAACCTTGGACGACAAAATCAAAGAAAAAATGGTGGCAGTTGACGACATCTTGGCAACGGTGAAGTCAATCGCTCAAGAGGGTTTAGAGGAGATGGGTGAGGAGCTCAACGAGATTTCAGCACTCGACCTGATTAAACAAGCTTTGCATTACTTTGAACTTATAGCTGAAGAAGGTGATTTATGAAACATACTCCCGGTCCGTGGCATTTGGATATTGACGTTGTGGTCTCGAAAGCCCAGAAGGACGGTGATTGGCCGGTTGTCTGCAAGATGAAGGGTCCCGAGATTGATGGGTTCAACCCTTTTGATGGAAGGTTGATCGCCAAAGCCCCCGAACTTTTGCAGATGGTGGACATTCTTGAAAAAACAGTTCGTCACGCCGCAGAACAAGCTTTGCTTCGAGGGCTCACGACGGTAAGTGAAGAGTATTTTAAACGGGCGGATTACGCCCTAGAATTAAGAAAAAAAGCCATGGGGGATTAATGTCAAAATCTGAACAACTCAGACATGTGAACGAGCTCTTAGACACCGTATACGAAATCATTTCACAAGGAATTGACGACATGGGGGAGGTTGAGGCAAAGAAGCTCTCCTCTCTAGAGTTGGTCGAGCAGGCAATAAAGAACGTCAACTCTTTCATTCAAACTGGAAAATCCGCAAGGAGGTTTAAAAATGGATAACTACGCCCCTGGGTCAGACCCATCGATTGCCCCCTGGAATCAACCTTCTTACCATTTTGAAGCCGACAGCATGGGTCTTTGTTGTCAATGTGGCTGTCATGATGATCTAAACGAGTGTGACCTTTGTGAGCTCTGTGATCAGGAGGAACATGAACATTCGTGACCGTCTTTCCAAAGTCTCTGAGGATTTAAGAATTCTCGTCCAAGTCAAGATTGATCGGGACCTGATGGATGCTGTCGACGTCCAAATCGAAAAAGACAAAGTCGCAGGATTTCAGATCGACCGAACCGTCTTGATCAGCGAGTGTCTCAAGGGTTACCTTGAGGAAAGTTCTCAGAAGAGACGTCGGGTTTAAGAAGTTTTGCCACCTCACGAGCCACCCTTTCCATCATGAAGGGTGGTACACTCATTCCGCAAACGTACGCTGGATCTGTTTTACCAAAATTGAAATCATCCGGGAAAGTCTGAAGTCTCACAACTGCCGCGTCTGAAATTTTGTTTGGCTTGTCCCAGTGAAAGTGACGACTACTCCCCGTTTGGGTGAAGGCAATTTGATCTTTGGATAATTTCTTTTGAGAGTTAAACCCGCCGACCGATCCCATTCCAAACCCCGGTTCACATTTTTTCCAATCACTCAGACTTTTGGGTGCCGTGATCGGTTCACCCACCGTTTCAATTCCCTCACAGGCCTCGCTGACCGTAATCGGTTTTTCCTGAAATTCTAAAACGAGTTTCGGTATTTTAAGATCTTTCCTTCTGGAGACAAAAAATGTTCTCTCCCTTGCTTGAGGGACCCCCATTCGGGAGGCGTTTAAAAGAAATAGTTGAGAATCATAACCAGCCTTATTAAAAGCCTGAAAAATCTCTTTCACATACCCACGGGCTTTTCCCATGATGAGGCCCTTCACATTTTCAGAGATGACGACTTTGGGTCGCAGGCGGTTTGCAACGTCAATGAAGTGAAAAAACAAATCATCCAGAACCTGATGGGCTTGACCTTCCCTGAATTTCTTTTTCTCACCCCAGGCATCCTCACGACTTCCGGCTACCGAAAAAGACGAACAAGGTGGTGATCCGTCCAGTACATCAAGGTTCATGAGTTCGTCAGGTATTTCAGAAATAGATTTGAAATCTTGAACACCCATCAAGTAAGAAATTTTTGGTTTGTGATTTTGACGATAAATACCCATCATTTCAGGATCTATTTCGACTCCACCTAAAACCTCAAAACCTGCCAGTTTGTAACCCATGGTGGAGCCTCCACCGCAATGAAAACAGGAAAAAACTTTAAGTCCATTTGGTTGGACCGAATCGAGGTCACGAAGGTTCCATGGCTTACTTGACATCTTTTTCATCCCATTCAAAGTTACATCGAGGGCATTTGTTTTTAAAAGTCTCAAATTCTTCAGAACTTAATTCCGTTGAACCCGTTTTTAGATCAGGTTCTGAATCCACAAAAAGACTTTCAAGATCCATCTTGGTGAACCCGGTCAGGTCCATGTCGATATTGAGTGCGTCCAGTTCTAAAAGATCTTCTGTGAGAATCTTGAGATCAAACTTACCGCCATGTTTGTTGGCTGCAATATTGGCCGCGAGTTCAGTTTTCTCATCCCAGTCCACTTCCCTATATTTGTGACGTTCTCCTTCAAAAATAACGTAACCCTCAGCGACCGTCCCGGCTTCAGTTGGTTTTTTGTATCTCACTTCAATGACGACTTCTTCTGTAAAAGGAATATGTTTTGATCTTTGGTGACCACCCACCAATTGATTTGTTCTTCGGTTGAAAACAATACATCCCAGGTCCCCAAATGCTCTCATGGACTTCTCAAGCATTGTGGATCTTTCCTCTGTAATTGTCCGTGGGTTACGAGGATTTGGACGGAGATCCTGTACTTTCGATACGGGTATTTTAATTGTATTCATGAAGGGATTCCATCAGTCCATTATAGGACAGTCAAGTGTCTCAAAGTGAGAAGAAGGGGATTTTCTCAGGGAGTTTGATAAACTAAGTACATGAAACACACACTCCTTTTTGTTCTTTTAGTCGGATGCGCAGCCAAAGAATCAACCACCTCACCCATGATGGTTTCACAAAACTCAATCTTCTCAAACGAACAGGTGACCTCAACGGGTGTCGAATCCTCGCTCGTCAACAACGGTGGCCAACTGAGTTATCTCTACGACCCTCTCATGAATGGAACTCTGAATCTTGCACAACTCAACTCGGTCGGCACTCGGACAATTGACGAAACAATTGGGCAGGGGAAACGGTTTAGCTACGTTTTTGCCCACGGTTCAGACTTTTACATGTTCGCTACCCTTAACAACTCAATTTATGCCTGGGTCTCAACTGACCTCTCAAGTTGGTCACCCCTTAACAACTCTCTCCCGGTTCTCTCGCCAGCCCCAGGGATCACTCAAAACCTCTGGAATGTTGGTGTCGATATCGATGACCAAGGTGTGTGGCACCTCTTCGTTGAAGCATCGGCCGGTTCAAACGCCGACGCGGGTCTTGCCTACTTCACGGCTACCTTAAACGGCACATCTCTAGATTTTAACCCGTCACGACCCACGTCATTTACCGTCGCAAAAGCCGGTAACCCTTTTGTAAGATTCATCCCCGGTAAAGGACTTCTGGTTGTTTACGGTGATCAATCCAATGAATTCTGGGATGTAAACGCCATGACCTCAACTGATGGAGTGAATTGGACCGTGTCAGACTTTGAGATGGGCATTGAAGGAATTCACGTCTGCGATCCGACAATGGAGGTTGTGGGTGACACCCTTTATCTCGGCGTCAGTGTTGACCAAAAAGAAGTTCACGTCATGAGTGTTCAAATGAGTTTTGATCAATTCTTTGACCTCATCACTTCCGACGAACTCTGACAATTGGAACATTCCTCATCTCGTTTAAAAAACTCTCAGAGACATTGATATAAGAACTCAATATCTGCTCTCGTTTCTCCATGTATTCTTCTATCGTTTCCTTGGCATAACTTTTTGACGGACCACTCGAATTTAAAAGACGGTTACTCTTGTAATTTGTTTTACGAGTTCCTTTGAGCTGACTTGATACTTTCGCTTGTTCATTAAGATCTGTTTTTATTAAATTCAACTTGTGGAACAACCCGACACTATCAAAGTTCTTAACTCTCAAAACCAGGATTCTGTCTTCTGAGAGGAGTTTCTTATCTATCGCTTCGTCAATCATCCTCTGTTTGTGATCACCATGGTACTCTCCATCTATTTCGAGAGCGATCTTCTTGGAGTGAAAGAAGAAATCAAATTGTCTGTACTTGTGAATCCACTCTCTCGTGTACTCGGATGGTTTAAAGTTCTTAGCAATGATCTCATATGCCCAAAGTTCTGCACCAGTCGCTTTGATCTTTTTTCGACTTTGACTCAGGAATGCGAGTTCTTTTTCGTCCTGTGCACTTTTACGAATAATCCGTGATCCGTCTTCTAAAACAATTTCATGTAACTTCATTCTCTCCCCTCTTGCTGTTCGGTGAAGACGTAGGAATCCCTTTAAGACTGTGTCTAAAAGTTTCACTCTAAATAGGAGTCAACCCCTGTCCCTGCTGGCTTGTATAGTCCCTATGGTGGGGACCTTGACCAGTTCAGGTAAATCTATCTTTACAGAGGGAAGAGTCGGTTTGTTGCTCAACCTTGCCACCGTTCCCAAGTCAGGGGATACGGCAGGTCAAACCCTCTGTGAATCTTGCTCTTACGGAGCCAGACGCTATCACCCAGTGTTTCTCTCTACGCCTTGCCAGGCCAGAGAGTATGCTAGTCTTGGTTATCGACGAGGACCGAAGTCCCATGCAGGCAAAGGTGGCAACCCATCCGTACACTGTAGGGCGAACACCAACGCCCCCAAAAATGAAGTACCTTCAGAGTTTTTAGGTAGCCAATCAAAAAATTGGATCAACTCCTCGTGTCGCTAGATTTTTAGGCGACACGGTGCCATAATTTCGAAATGGATTGTAAAAGCTGTAAAGGTCGAAAACGTATGGTGAAGGTCAAAGACTCTTCAGCTCATCTCATCTCAATGGACAAACCGTCCTCTGAAACCGTGAACAAAAAACCACCCACCTCTAAATGATTCACTCCCCGACGGTGGAGCTCTTCTCTTAACGACGCCCTGAGTTGACGGGCATAATCCATCTCCTGGTCCGCTTTTTCCCGACACCACTGGGCTGAGGTCATCAAAGACCCCGCGTGGTTCTCTAAAATCGTGATGGCGAGGCCAATCTCGTTCGGTGAGGACATGACTGTCTTTTTCAGTAAATGATCAAACTGGGCCTTTATGGGCGTCACTGACTGCGCAAGCTCTTCCTTGGGAAGTTCCTTGGACACACCGCGGTCAAAAATCATGGCCGCCGTAGCTCTTAAATTCACAAGCGCGTCATAAAAGGTTCTCAAGGGTCGACTGCCAGGGTGAAGGTATCGACCCCTTCTTGCAGGGCCATGAATTTTTCAAACGTGATTTTGGATTCGGTGATCATGTTTCCGGAGACGGCTTGGCCGACGAGAACACACCCCTCACTGTCGTCGTTATAGTTTCCGGGGTGAAAGAGAATATTGGAGTGACCGACAACCCCCGTGATCTCAAAGGTCTCAAAGTCTTCGGTCATGTTTTTGAGACGGTGGGGACCCCGCTGACAAGTGTAAACACCCCTGGGGACCTTCGGCATCCAGTCATGAGCATAAGTTTGGTAGGCGTGCTCTAAGGTGACGGCGACCTCAAGATCGTTCTCGTCTAAGAGTTTTCCAAAAATACCGCCCGAGTTTCTGGCACTTCGAATAAGTTTTAAGTTCATAATGACCTCTGAAAAAGAAAAACCCGGCACCGGATGGGGGTTTGTGCCGGGTTCATCAGGAATTTACTGGGGAGTCACAGCGCCGGGAGTGATGACGATCTGAGCCACATCTCCTGCGATCACGTTGATCGGGAGTTGTCCGGCTTGAGCGACGCCACCGATGGCACCAGAAACCTGAAGTTGAGTAGCTCCTTCTTTACCAGAAGGCAAGAAACTTGCGGTTAAACCCGTGGGATCTGCATTCACCGTTCCGATGGTCGGATCAGCGACGGTCCAAACGGGGGGCGCATCAAAAGCCTGAACGACGGGGTTCCCAAATTTATCTTCGGGTTGAATCGATAGGGCCAATGCATCATTTGCTTTCAAGTCCATGGTAGCTCCTTTGGTTACGGCTTTCCCACCAATGAGAAAACCTATTTGATAAAAACGAGAGACCACCTTTTGTCCCGACGAACGGTAAAGGCGGTAAGCAATTAAAATAGCAACGAGGACAACAATCAAGGCTAGAAAATTCACTTTGAAACCTCCTCAGAGAGCATTTTATCCGTCCACGTTGGCACAAACTTCGTCCAATGATGTTGAACTTCAAACTTAGTAAACTGGGCCACGGCGGTGCTGTAGCTGCAAAGGTTCGCATTGGCGTGGCAATAATTCAAAAAAAACTTCTTAATCTCCCCGTAAGTCTCAGGCGGCATGATCAAAGAATGGGCCACCAACTGATCAAAGGTCCAATTGTGCCCGTCCTGGGTGTAGTTATTTTTTCCCGTATTATCGACCCTAAAGTCGTTACCGGCTTCCATAAAATCACATTTTCCACCAAGGGGAGAATCTCTAAAACAGACAGGTTTGTTCGGGGGAATTCCTGCACAAGAAAAAAGTATAACATAAAGTATAACATATAAGTTATATCTAATAAACAATTTCATGTTGTACCTACATGGATCAAATTATCCCCTGCCTCATCCGTCGCACTCTGGTCTGAGCCATCTTGAGCGGTGATGTAGTCTGAAACTTGCGTTCCTATTTTTACTGAAACGTAAACAGCGAATCCAATTTTATCAAGATTTGAAACCACGAACCTAGCGGCCAGCGTCGCAAAAATATCAACAATGGGAGACATGAACCAGTATCCGAGAAATGACCACTGTCCGACAAAGTAGGCATTCAAGACGGTTGACCCATCACTGATGAGGAGTTGTTCCGCCTTTTGTAGAATCTGACTGTCCTGACCGATTACCACTGTCCCCATTTTTCCCCCGAACGTATTTTGTGACCAAGTAGGAGAGGACAATAAACATCCAATATTCCAGAAGTTCAATTCCTGAACGAGGTGGGTACTTGTTTTTACCCATCCAGTATTCGAACACTCCGTAGGCAAAAAAGCACAGGACAAAAATCCAGGACTTCTGCTGACACATGTTTTCCATTCACCCATCGTCGCACAAATAAAAAAGCCCGGATACTTGACCCAGGCCTTTTTACTCAAAATTTGGACTCAGCCCTTAGACTTGAATCTTCGCTTCTGCCGCCTGCAATTGCTGCATGACCAAAGCCTCGACTCCACCCAAAAGACCAGCTAAAGCCGCCACGATCTGATTTGAGCTCATCGCCAGTGAGGAGTTGATCCAATCAAACAAAATAGACACACCGTCATTGACGGCCACTTCTACATCCGGAAGCCCGGCTTTTTTCAAGGCCTCTTCCAAAGCGGCCAGATCCCAAGCTGCGGTTAATTGCAACTGGACCAGATTCACCTTGGGCGAACCGGGGAGAGCTGCCTCAATCATGGCAACCACTTGGGGAATAAATCCGATCAGGATGCCGTACAAGGGTTGGCTTGCTTCGGCCAGAACCAGAGAGGCCGAAACCCATCCGAGAACTACACCGGCAAAATCAACGGCCATTTGAAGCCCGTCGACGATTTCCTTGGCTTTCAAAGCCGCGACGAGTGCTGAAGAATCCCATGCTTGCGATAAAGTCATTTTTCACTCCTTGTGAAAGTTATTTGGTTCCTTGGTTACTATCCAAACGTCCCTGAATTCTGGCCAGAGATTTTTCAATCTCTGAGAGTTTATCGAAAATTTTGTTCTCTAATTTCTCATGACGAACCTGAAGATCAATGATTCCACTGTTCACTTTTTTGAAACTTTCGTTCACGTTCTCAACCTGCATTTTGAAAATTTCTTCCATTGATTTCACTTTCCCCTCCAGTCTAATCAACCAGACGATAAAACCGATCCCGGAGGTAATCAATGCAACAACGCCTCCAACAATTAATTCTGATCCACTCATCACAACCTCAGAGTTAAATTGTTTCTGTCGAATTCATTAGTTACCGACTCTTGAAATGGAAACCCAGTTCGAAGTAGTTGAGGCCGTGATCGTGGGGCTTGTTCCTCCGGCCGTTGCGTAAATCTGTAGGGTATCCCCGGCGTTACAAGGAACAATGTCGCTGACTATCCAACCAAGAGATACTCCGCTGGCTTGAGCAAGTCCCGGTATGAAATTGTCGTACATCGTTCCGTTCTTATAAATCCCGATGGAAACACCAAATGTTCCAGTGGCTGAAATATAGACCTCCGCATTGACCTGGTACTTTCCCGAGACCGGGCAAGTATAAGTCGAGCCGCTGTAGGCTCCGTGCGAGTCGAAATCCTTGACCGTATAGGTCACCGGCGAAGCCGTTGCCGAGAGCGTTGCCGTCGCCGAATGGTAACGCATGCTCACGGATTCAGTTGCCGTAACGACCGAAGGTCCAGATAGTCGAGCTACGGAAAAATTCGCATTAGTGCTTGACGCTGTGTAGGCAGCGTTTGACGCGAGCTGAATGTAATCTCCCGCACTAAGTTGCAAAATAATTGAACCGCCCGTGCCTTGTGACGGACTAATAGAGCCAATTTTATTAGAAGCCGTGGCTGTAAATGATCCATTTTTCGCAATGTAAATACCAGCCGATCCGCTCGACGTCGTGTCTAAGAAGTAACTGATTTGATAAAACCCTGATGTCGGTGCCGAAAATTTGTTTAAAGAACTTACGGCTCCGTGAGTGTCTGCTTCTAAGTTTGCAAAAGTGATCGCTGCGTTTGCGGCAACTGAAGTTGAAGAGAGAGTATTAAGTTTTGCAGCCAAAACCCTCGTGTCAGTATCGGCGCTGGACTGAACATTTGACGACCATCCTTGAATCGGAATCTTCGCATAAAAAGAAATGGGCACACTTGGAAAGTTTGTCCCAACTGTGTTGGTGTAACCCCCGACTGTTCCATTGGCGATTGCGAACGTGACGTAGTTATTACCGGGAGCCGCCATGACCTGAACAACATCTGGCTGGACTCGCTGTGATCCACCACCACCGACGACTTGAACATTTGGCAGTGACGTTGCAACGGTGACGTTTCCACTTATCCCGGCAAAACCTAAAGTCATGGTGACGCTTGACGATGTCAAAGTCGCTGGCGTGAAGTTACCAGTAATTTCAAGCGAATCACCGTTTCTTCTTGATTCAACCGACACCGAGGTCGGAGTCATACCAACGAAGACAGGTGTGTACGATTTTGTGTCGCTGGACGGAACCCCGAGAGGTGCCGTTTGAGGACCGACACTCAGGTCGTCAAAGTAAATGTTAAATGCAGTTCCGGTGCTGGCATTGATCGCAAGGATCGCTAAACGGTACTGAGTGCTGTTTGAAGTCGTCTGGAAGGTCGCGGTCACATAACCGGCCCCTGAGTTCTGGGTCATTCCGTAGACACCGGCCGGTTGAATCCAAGCCGAGTTGGTCACATCGTAAACGTAGACCGCAAAAGTATTTGAAGAGGTTCCCGAGAAATTTAAATTCGCGGCACCAGCCTGAACCTGATAATAAGCCTTGATCGTCAAGACTTTAGCTTTGTCCTCACTGTCGATGGTAAAAGCCGAAGAAATAAATCCTTGACCCGCCGTGACGGTCGAAGACGAACCAACATTTAGCGAAGCAGTTCCCGCAAGAGGGCTCGAAGTTGTCGCCGCAAAGGTCGTGAGAGAGGTTGCCCCAGTCGTAATTGTTCCAGTAGGCACGCCGCTGGTGAGAGTGGTATTAAACAGTGAAAAACCGTTGGTTGTCCCCTGCTCAAAGTTTCCGTTTCCGGTGTTACCATTGTAATTTGAAAGGTAGTTTTTTGATCCACCCGCACCTCCACCAATGACTCCCGTTGAGATCGCACTTGCTAAAGTTTGAGCTGGCGTGACCGAAGAGGCCCAAATCTGGGAATCAAGCGGCAGACAGTTCGCCAGAGAAGCGCCGGCATTTGTACAGTCGGTCGCCGTCTTGATCCCTTGTTGTTGGATCTTGGAGGCGAAGGCTGGGCCTGAAGCCATGAAGCCAGTAAGGGTTAAGACCAGAATTAAAAAAAGCTTCATGAAAATCCTCCCTGAAAACTAATAATTGTACTGAGCATAAATTGACTGTCCCGTCGATGGGGCCGTCACAAAAGTAACCGTTGATCCGCTTAGGGTGTAGTCTGTGGTTTGCCTCTGGATCTGTCCATCTAAAATGATCAAAACAGAGTTGGTCGAGGCCGGAGTATTCGCCAAAGTAAAAGCCGTCGTAGCTCCATTTACGGTCCCACTTGGGACTTCTTGAGCGTACCTGACCGTCACGGAACCCCAGGTTGGGGCTGAAGATCCATTCGAGGTTAAAACCTGATTGGTGGTTCCCGCTCCGATGGAGTTAATTTTTGAACCGTCGGTGTAAAGAATTCCCCCAGCGGTGACCGCCAGTGATCCGTTATTTGTTCCACCGATGGCGACCGGGAAGACCCCGCTAGAAGGGATCGCAATCGCGGTCCCTCCCGTGGCCTGTAATGAATCAGCAGTCAATGACCGGGTTGTCCCGGCCATGGCCATTGATCCAAAAAATAAGATGAAGATGAACAACTTCATGTCAGTCCTTAATAGCGAGCGAGCTCAACCCAGTTGCCTGAAGCGGCGTCGCAAACAAAACTCGCTGTGTAAGAGGCAGGTGAAGTCGTACCAAGGGTCAGAGTACCATTCAATTTTAATTTCGAACCAGCGAGACCCGAGTTGTCCTGAAGGACGACGTTGTTTGCTCCACCTACAAGTTGGAGCTGTTCTCCTGCTGCGGTGCAGGCAGTGATCGAGGGTGTCGCAGTAACGGTGACTGATCCAGAAGATCCACTGACAAAAACGACGTTGGGTCCGTTGACGATCTGACCCGTCACCGCAACGGCCGTGGCCGCAACAACTGACTGAGGTGAGGCGACAGATCCTACGAGGTTGGCCGATCCACCACCGGCAGAAGCGGGTGAAGAGATCCATGTTGATCCATTTGAGGTCAATACGTTCCCCGTGGTGCTCGGAGCCACAAGACTGACCGCCGAGGTTCCGTTACCAACAACCACCGAACCAGAGGTCAGAGATGCTGCGCCAGTACCACCGTTTGCTACACCGAGTGTTCCAGTCAGGGCCGAAGCCGCTAAACTGGGAGTTCCACCGAGGGTGTAGGTTCCTGAGACTGATCCGCTTAAAACGGGAGCACTCAGGGTTTTGTTTGAAAGGGTTTGGGTTGCCGAATCCGAGATGATTGCCGCACCTACGGACGGAACTGCTAGGGCGGTGCCACCCGTAGAGTTCTGAATGGTGTCGATTTGTTTGGTGGTTGTCGTCGCGGCGTGTGAAACTGCGCAGAAAACCGTCATCATGACGATTAATAGATTCTTCATCTTAAAGTCTCCTTGTGTTTTCATTCCAAGCAACCCCGTCCCACTCGAACTCAATTGCTTGATTGTTTGTTAACGTGCAGCTCCCATTCTGATTTGTTCCTGATCCAGATGCACTAGGAATTTCCAGACAGTTCGCCGGGTCAGTTCCTTTGTAAACCACTCTCTGGCCAATGGTCGTGCCGGGCGCAATCGCCGGAGATGCCGTGATGAGTTGTGTTCCGAGTTCATTTGGAATCACATACCACGTCTGATCGGCAGCGGACGAGGGAACAAGTCCCACCGTCGGGTCAATTGCAATTGGCGAGGTGTAACTTCCATGAATCTCTCGGGTGACTCCGCCACCACCACTTGTGGATGGAACAGCGGTCAGATTGGGCCAAGTAAAAAGCCAATATTGAACCTCAAGAGCTTCCCCAGGCTGAGGTTGATAGCCGTTGGTGAACAAAATGTAAGACTGATTTCCCGCAGTCGACACCAGACCCCAAACATCCGGATCAACCCAAACACCGTCAATGTAGACGTTGGTTGCCGCTTGATAAATGGGCTTTTGTGCAAGAACGAATTTAAGGTTGGTCCCATCAATGGTTCCGGCCGGAGTTTCGGTGACGGCCTGAAGGGGGTTTTGTGAGTTTGGAGAATTCGCAACGTAACTGGCCCAAATTACCTCTCCCAATTTGGGAGCAAAAGACATCGATATTGACATTCCGGCCAAGGAATATTGAGACACCCCAAGCTTCACACCGTCTTTGTAAACATCCAAAGACCCTGTCGTGATGGGTGTTTGCGATAAAGTGAACACTTGGTTGGTTCCGTCGACATTGCCCGTGGGAATTTCTTGGACAAAAACGGGTTGTTGAGAGAATCCGAATCGAGAAAAAACTCTCTGAGAATAATCGATAAGAATTTGATTTCCCATCGTGGCCCCAGAAGGAACCTGAAGGCCTGCCAAAACAAAACCTGGACCCGTATAGGTCGGGTAAGCTGGTGTTGCCGATGCCGTTCCTGGGACGATGACCAAAGCAAAGTCGTCATGAAGATTGAGGTCCACCATTGTCAAAGGATCTGAGGGTTTCGGAATCAGGGTGTCCCCGACTTGTCGATACTCAATGGCCAAAAGATCCCATCGGGGGTTTGAAGGGTCCCCAACGGCCGGCGTCGCGACGGGTGATCCGGTGAGGCTAGGCATGATTGAGGTGAAGTTCCCGACCGTATCAAAACCAATCCCGTCACCAACCGTAACACCCATGTCCCCGGTGTCTCCGGTGATCGTAAAAGGAGTTGGATAAAGTGAAGAGATCAAAACGCCAGGACCGTAAAGGGCGACTGAGTAGAGATCTAAAAGATCCTGCATCCCCTGAACGGTGTACTCGAGGTCAGTTTTGTCGACTAATTTCCTATCAAGTTGTAACCAGTTACGCTGTAAAATAAGTCCTCCAAAACTCAGCGACTCTCATCACGTCGGGGTTGCCGGTGGTGTCGAGTTATTTAAGATGATGTGAGTGCTGCGAGCAGGCTCAAATTTAGTTAAGTCTTTGTCAAGTAAAGCTAAGGTCGTGGCATCCGCGTTCCCGTAAATTCGGACCTCGTAGGCATAAGCCGTTTCTTGAATGTCGGCCAATTGGTCCGCCGTGATCCCGGCCGCAGTGTAATTCAGCGAACAATCAAGGGGTGTAAATCCAGATTGCTCACCAATGATCGGGTCAAGTGATCCCAAATAAGTGTTTTGACCCAAAGAAGAGTAACCCAAAATCCAAGTTCCGGTGTCTCCATTTGTGTTCACCTGACCACTCAGAGGTAAAATGGCAAAGGTCAAACCTACGGGAGTGAGAATTCCGGACACAATCGATGTAATGTAGGGAAGCGAAAGTCCACCCGTTGCCCGAAACTTGGCAAAAAGGTTTTGTTGTCTTTCGGTAAAACTCAAAGAAGAATCCTGAATCGCTCCAAAGTAATCTTTTTCCCACTGAGCAAGACCATCTGGTGTCAGTGTTGTGATAAAGAAGTTGTTAAAAACATTGTTGGCCTGAAGATAAACCCCGGCGATGAGAGTCGCGTGCGCTCTGAGCTCTGCACTCGAGTAAGAGATCTTGGTCACGTCCGAACTGTTCGCACGATCCTGTGGGTAAACTCCCGGAGGAAGTTCCGCTAGGAGGATGTCCAGGAGTTGTTCGGTATTAAGAAAATAAGGATTCAATCCCAATTAGATTGCCCCCACCGTTATTGTACCTGGGGCAGGTAATTGGTTTTGTCCAATCGGGTAATCAATTGTCGTTCCGGTCAAGGGTTGAACTTGCCAGTCAGACAAAATGGGAATGATCCCATTTAAAACACCCGTATTTTGATTGGGGACGGCCGAAAGATAAACGTCAATCCCATCATCAAGATCAGCGGCCACAACCCACCCACCGGATTTTCCGGGAAGAGGTCTTCCGCCGACGGCGTACTTGTAAAGAACCCGAGAAATTTCCCTTTGAACCAACTGCTGACAGGTCAAACCCAAAGGATTGTTCACAGAATCCGAAGGAACACTTGAGCTCGTCAGTCCTGCGGCATAAATCACGTTTACGGTTACGTTGATATCGAGCTCAGTCGGTGAGTAAACAAAAGGGCAGTCCGTGAGAGGTACGACCGCGTTGTAGTAATTTTGAATGGTGTTGATTACATCACTCGTTGGAATCCGAACGACGGACTCGCCTGCGGTCACGGCCGCGTCAATATTTGTGGTTCCAGCCGTCACATAAACACCAACGGTTCCCAGCCCTCGAACGAATCGGTAAATGGCGGCAGACCTGACTGCCGAAGACGCTTGAAAGGCGAACTCAGGGTAGTCGGTTTCATTTCCTCCCGCAGGAGCGTTTTGCCTACGAGTCAAAAGACGTGAACGATAACTATCGGTTGTTTCCGCATCTGAACCATTTCCGATGGTTGAAACGATAGCGGCGTTTCCCGTCACCCCTGTCGGAGGACTCACCACCGTAAAAGTGTCGGGTGAGGCGATGTTTCCAATTTGACCCGCGACCAAACACTGAACCGAAACGGTCAAGACCCCACCCACGATGGTTCCACCCGTCGTGTTCGTGTAGAGAATATTTGTGGGAGCGTAAAGAAATGTCAGATCCCCTGGGTTGATCACAGTTCCATTGGTCCCTGAAATAGTAACCGCAGCGGACCCACTGGCTTGGGTGGCTGGTTGTTGGGGAATGGCGTAGTCTTGTCCAATGATGGTCAGAGCCGTGGCCCTGGCCGTTGAAATAAAGGGATCGTTGTTGATTTTTCCCAAGTCTCCGTAAAGACCGGAAACGACCCCTGAGATGGTTTTTCCCCTGATCACAAAATCAGAGTTGTTGTCGTTCGTATTCAAATCAGGCTTGATGGACTTTAAAACCTGGAAGTATTGGGTCGCGCACTGACTGGGTGTAAGAAATGTGGGCATTTATCAGACTCCTGAGAAATTTAGCTGACCGGACAATGTGGTGGCGGCCGGGGTCACATAAATGTTATTCGCACTCCCTGTCGGTGTGGCTTCGGTGTTCTGGGTAGAAACGGCCGTCGCTTGGCCCGTTTGAATCAATTGAGTGTCAATGGCGTTTTTCACCATCGAAGAAAAAGTTACCTCTAAATTTTGATCTCTCAATCGGTTTTCGAGGGTGTAAAGGAGAGATCCTTGGCCGGGGACCGAGTAAAGCCATTGGCCCTGGGGAATGGTGAGTGCAAAATAGGCCTTATCTAAAATAGAATCGCTCGGCACCGGAGAGCCGTTGACGACAACGTAATCCTTTTTTAGAGGGTTCATCTGTAAGTTTTGCATTCGCCTCCCATCGTAACAGCCAAAAATCCAATGATCTAGGTAATCGTTCCCGTGCCCCCGACTGGACCACCACCGTTTGAAAAACTCCCCGGCTCCACAATCGCGTTTGTCTGGATATGAGAGACAATCATTGTTCCCAACGCGTTGCAAAACTCTTCCAGTTTTTCCTCATCCGCAGGAGCACCGAAGATCGCTTCGATGGCCCCTTTAATTTCAGTTCCCAGTTGGGATCCGTTCATCGGCATAAATTACTCCGTAAAAACAATACTCGAGTTGATCGTTCCGTCTTCAATCGGACTGGCCTGAATCGAGGTAAAGTCACTGGCATTGATGGGTGTCCCCGTCGCATATCCCAAATTGCCCTCGTGAGTATGGTTTAAAATTGCCGTTAAAAAGTTATTTAAAAATGTCTGAAGCACATCTCCCAATGGGACCGGGTGTTGAGCGGTTTTTGATCCCAACTGGACTTTAGACTCAGAGAGGTAAATCACATGCCCAAAAGCATCGTAGAGAACCGTCTCTCCGTCTTCCATGGTGGGTCGATTGGAATCAAAGTGTCCTACAATATTGACGTGGGTCGCGTTCCCACCAATCGGAACGGAAAGGGCATCGGTTCCGACAGGAGCTCTCGAACCCAGACCAAAAGGTTGGATGTTTCGGGCATTAGAAAACTGAGAGTCCGTTGCGGTCCTTTGGAAGGTCGTTCTCATTTGATCGGCATTGCCAATGATTTTACTCATGGCAATGGGGGCCAACTCTTCCCTGATCACCATTCGAATGAGTCTGATCAACTCAATTTCTGTCATCATCTTGCCGCCGATCCACTGACAATGGTGTTCAGCCTACAAAGATGAAGGCGAGTAAGAATACCCTGGTCCTTGGTCAACTCGTAACTTACATGGTGGGAGTAGAGAGTTTCAGTTAACTCTTCATCGTCAATGATCACATTGTAAGTCTGATCAATGTCATAAAGACTGCCGTAACTATTTACATGTCCAGTGACCACGGCCTCAACCTTGATGACGTTCATGTTTTCACGAGCAATTTGTCTTCGGGCAAATTCTTTACCTATTTGATTGTAGTTTCCACTTTGATTTCCTACCTGCGTGATCAAGTTGACGGTGTCTCCACCATTTCCGTAATCAAAGAAGGTGTAAATCGATCTTCCGACACCAGTGGGGATGACCTCTTGCATATCCTGGTCGTTATTGATCATGGTCGCCACACCGGGATCAGTTTGATTGAGACTTTGAAGTTGGGCCGCAATTTGACGAATTGATTGGTTGAGGTTTCTTTGAACACGACACTCGAGAATGTTGTTCTCAAGACCGTCATACTGGGCGAGAAGATCGCCAGAGGTCGGTTGGGCAAAATTGGGTTTACCCACAAGGATCATCCCGTCGGCAGAAGTCCAAATCAAAAGGTTGGCAAACTCAAGCATTCTCTGAAGGGCGTTGATTTTTGTCTCACCAGGATTCGAAGAAAAAAGGAAAGATGAGTTGGGGGCATTTGAAATATTAAAACCTTTTGGGCACCGAGTGTTTGCCAGGACTGAACCAATGATGGTTTTAAGTGTTGCCTTCTCAAAATAAATAATTTTGTTGTTTGAATCAGTGGCGGCATTATCCACAAGTTGACCCAGGACATCTCGTCCGGTCATCACATATTCGACAGAGTCTTTAGTGATGTGAGTGTCCGTCTCATCAATGATCCCAACGGCTAAGGGTAACCTAGTGTTTGTTCCTGTTTTGGCAAAAATTTGAACAAAGTCTCCTGACCTGATCGCCATTCTGGTATCACGCGAAACCCCTGGTGCCGTAAACCGAAAGGCAGATCCTGGCGAAAGAATGTTTCTCTCAAACTGATAACTTGTGAAAGTCACAATTTTTTGTGAAGGACTTTGGGGGTCCGAAGCACTGATGAACTCTAGCTCAATTGGAGTCTGGGTCATGAAGCAGGAACAAGGACCGTGGTCCCAGCCTCCACCCGATTCACCGAAGGAAGTGACGGGTTTAGAGCCTCAATGTCGTTTTGTCTGTCGGGAGCTAAACCGTTGGCAAAGGCGATTTGACGAAGACTCATGGGAATAATTGGCGTGTAGGAAATGATCTGAGTGACCGCTTGAGAGATACAAGTCTCGGTCACGTCCTGGATCATGACGGCGATTTGACGGTAATTAAAAACCACATCAAAGCTGTAAATTCCCAGGTTTGCTTCCGCCTCAGCGATGGCGACTGAGATCGCAGCCCGTTGTTGGTTGGCCGAAAAAACGGCCTGCTGAGTCGTGATCTGGTTCGCATTCAAAAAAGAACTCAGTTGAGATTGGATCAAGGCTGTCGTCGCCGGGTCATAACCCACCTGTAAAACAGGGGGAAGATTACTCGTCGTGGTACTTCCCGCGTTGGGGACCGTGCCTGAAGATAAATTGATAAGACTGACACCGGCCGATGCCGCTTGAGCCCCCAGAGTATTGATCGTCGCGTTGTTTGAAAAAGTGGCCGCAAGTTGGGCCTGAAATCCTGCCACCGCGTTGGTGATCGAGGTCAAGCGTTGGCTCAAGGCATTTTGGATGGCTTTTGGTAAAAGCAAAATGGCCGTGGCGTCAAAGAGAGCCGACTGAACTGCCGATTGGTACTGAGTCAGTTTTGAAAGAGAGTTTCTGATGGACTGATCAATACTCGTCGACTTTGCCGTGGTTTGGGCTGTGCCGTTTAGACTTTGTAGTTGGACAGAGTTGTCCTCCATGAAAACGGCTTTGATCGTGACGGCATTCCACTCGTCAAACCTGTGAACGAAATCCCAGTTTTGAAACTTGACCGGAAACACTCCGCGAACCGGGTGAATGATTTGAGCATCACCACTGTACTTGGTGACGTTCTCAATAAAGTCATTGAAGCGTTCTTGGTACTGAAGACCCCAAAACTTGAGGTTAAAAGTGAAAACCTCACCCTTTCGACCCATGTCTGAGAGTTCTTGTCCGTCTTGGTAAGGGTATTCGTAAATCGCAAGACGTCTTCCACCAGCGTCGGCCACCTGATCCAGGGCCGTAATGCTCTGAATGTTCTCGGCGATTTGCCCGGAAGAGGCCGCGGCCCCTCGTTGTTCAAAAAAAAGAACAACGGACTTTTGAACATTTCCGTTTGAAAGTTGTTGAAAAATACACCGTTGAAGATTCCAGGTTCCCTTTGAGGGAGCACCGTAAGGGTTTGAGATGTTCGAGATTGAATTGATGATGTCGTTAAGAGCCATTATCTCACCCCTTTCACGTTTGAAGGATTGGTCATTTGGACGGGTCGTTTCATCATGGCCCGAAGTGTTCCCGTTTCAACGGCTTTGGCAAACGCTTCGGCCGAAAGGTTGGTTCCGTTTTCTTTGTTGAACCGCGAGGCTCCTACCGCATTGGCACTTCCTTCGGCAGACGACATGATGTCTTTTTTGTCGGGACCAAACATGTCAAAGGCCTTATCGCCGACCGAGTCTAGGAGTCTCTTAGATGGTTCCCAGTGATTGAGAAGCTCCCCCACCCCGATACCCGCACCGAGGGCCGCAAATCCACCACCGACCTTGCCCATCATCCCCATTGCCCCACTTCCGGCCATGGCCCCACCACCACCGATTTCTGAAGCGTTGACGACATAAACGGGAGTAGCCCCCGCGGCTTTTGCGAGCTCGCCTCCGGCCATTCCTTTGAGCATTCCACCACCCGGAATTTTGCCCAAAAGTTGTGACGCGCCACCACCCATGAGAAGGGCTGAGAGACCCATGAGTCCGGCCCCGCCCGCGATGGCCCCTTTGTTTTCCCAGAGGGCCCCGCCGGCCTGTCCGAGAGAGTTCATCCCACCCTTGGTGTTTCCCTTCATGAACTCGTTGACGGCCTTGGACAGGTCATCACCGACCACCATGACGGTGGCCTTGAGTCGCTCTTTGAACTGATCAAATTTTGTGCTGAAGTTGTCGGCAGCGATTCCAAACTGATCAGCAGTTTCGTTGGCCCCGCTGGCGACCTTGGAAAAATCGTCCATGTTGTCTTTAAAAGACGCGGCCAGTCGTGTCAGGTCAGCACCTGAGGAACCGTGAAGACCCGTC
>Ga0302281_10000177_pt1 | contig 47939 bp, 72 predicted proteins | sample III_Fen_E1_2_FD_198762 | JGI IMG/M metagenome (GOLD analysis project Ga0302281, IMG submission 198762) | Peat permafrost microbial communities from Stordalen Mire near Abisko, Sweden - III_Fen_E1_2 | ecosystem: Environmental > Terrestrial > Soil > Wetlands > Permafrost | place: Sweden: Abisko...
AGAGAACGCGACCCCGAAGCTCTTCGCTCCGCCGGATTGCTGATACCCCTGGACCAGAGACGAACTCGTCCCGCCAAGGCCCAAGCCCCCGGCGTCCGCGATAACAAGCCCTGTACTTTGAGTCGCGAGCGCCAAAACGCCGTTCGAGTAGGCGCAGTTATAAACCGACCCCGGAGATCCCGAGATGACGATGTGGGAAACGTCGACCGGCGCGGCTGGGTTCGCGATCGAAACGACGTCGACCCGCCCAACGGACCCGCTCGCAGGAACGTAAACGTATGGCCAAGGACCTGGGCAAATATTGTACGCCCCGTACAAAAGGACCGAACCTCGGTAAACCGGGTTCGCCTGGTCGGTGATGTTGAAGACCTGCAAGTAATTTTGCCCACCGGCCACGACCGCGTAGTAGCTCAGCCCGTTGCTTATGATGGCGACGTTTTGGTTCTTCGTCGTCGTCGCTGGCATTCCCGTGGTCATCGACAATAAAGAGAACGGATTGACCCGGAACTTCGAGGTGTCGTTCGCAGCGAAGCTGCCATTTGCGTTCAGAACGTAGTTTTGTTCGCCGACTCCCGGACTCGGAGACGGGACGACGCCCGGAAGTCCACCGGTTCCGGAATCTCCAGTGAAGACGGAAGCAGTGACCGTATTCGATGTGTTCACGAGCGGAGCGGTAAAAGTCAGATTCGGCTGCTTGCTCGCGAGATCCGACGTCAAATTCGTGACCTGCGATTCGGCGACCTGAATAGAGCTCGACGACGCTGCGGTGACGAGGCCTTTTCCGTTTACAGTGAAGGTGCCGACAGTGGACGCCGAACCGAACGACCCGACGTTCGAGTTAACGGTGGCAAGCGTGAGCGCCGCAGACCCCGGGCCTGACGCGGTGGCGTCGCCAGTAAGCGCGGTGAGGTAGCTTCCAGACGGCTGCTTCGAGTTGAACGTCGTCCAGTCGCTGGATGCCAGGCACCCCGGCTGCGACCCGGAGGCCACGTTGCACGAAATGGTGCTCGAACTGTTCACGAGCGGAGCAGAGAAGCTTAGCGCGCCTTGCTTGCTGTTGAACGTAGTCCAGTCGGCGCTCGCCAAATATCCGTTCGCGCTCGACGTCGCGACCGGCATTGAAATGGCCGGCGTCGTTCCGCCCGAGCTTACGACCGGTGAGGTCGCCGTGACGGCCGTTACTCCTCCACCCCCGCCGCCGCCGCTCGGAACCGGGATAACGTTTCCGTGCCCGTCGGTCGTGTACAGAACGCTCGCCGACCACCGCCGGCTGCTATTGTCGATTAACGTCCGGTTGCTTGAGTTCAGGACTCCGAGCACGTTATCGGTCGACGCGACGTCGCCCAGGGTAAAAATGTCGCCCATGCCGTCGGTCGTGAAGCCGATCTGCGCGTTCCACTTCGCTCCGGAGTTATCGATGAGGTAGCACTGTGAGGAGCCGTCGCCTGAGCAGAGAATGTTTTCGGCAGAGAACGCTGACGCTACGAAAAGCGAAACGAACAGCAAAAATTTAATCATTTTGGCTGTCTTCTTTCACTTGCTGGATCTGCGCATTCACGTTCGATTTGATCTGCGCGGCCTGAGCTGGGGTGACGTTCGTTCCGCCGTAACACCACGACGTAAAATTAGAGATGTCCGTCTCGCCGGTAGCCCAGTAGTTTTTCATCATCGACGGCGTCCGGTAGAGCTTGGTCCCGTCGGATTCTGTGCAGTCGCCTCCACCGAGTCCGTCGAGAATGCAGACTTCAATCGGCGGTGGATACGATTTATCGCACGCGCTAAGCAGACACGCGAGGATTAGAAAGAGCTTTTTCCCATGCTTGGCTTGCGGCATACCGATCTCCGTCCGTTTGTGCGTGAGCGGCCAGAGCGGCTGCGTCCGCGATTTGAGAGAGCGTCGCCGTAGTCTGGCGCTGCACCCACCAAAGGGTCACCTGGCTCGCGAACTGCTCCACGTATCCGACGATTTTCGGGATTGCGATAAGCGCATTTAAAATCGTGATGACCATTATGCCCTCCCTGAGAGTTTAACCGGTCTCTCTTCAGTTTTAAATCTTAAGATAATATGGAAAATCGATTGGAAATAAACAACCGATCGATAATCCGCATGGACCAAATCCCTCACCTTCGGGACGCAGCACAGGATGAGCGTCGCGACTGCCGTCTGAACGGTGAGTGACTTGGTCCACCACGGAAATTTCATCGATTAACCGATGGCGGAAGCGAGCGCCTTCACTTGAGGAAGGAGCGCGATCAGGCTGTCCGCGAGCGGAAACACGGCTGCGATGATCGCCTTGGCTTTTTCGCTCGTGAACGCCAAGTCGCTGACAAGGAGTTCGGCTCCCGCTTCGAGTTCGGATGGCGACGACTTGAGTGCTGCGATTTCAGATCCGATGGCGCTCACTTGAGGGATGAAAGCCAGGATTTGAGGAATCATGCCGATCGAACCCTCGAGCTTTTGCACGATGGTTTCGTTCGGAACTTCAGCGCTCTGAACTCCCGAGGACATGATTGCGAGAAGGGCTGCGATAGCTGGATACTTGGAAGCAAATGAACCCATGGTAAGGTCTCCTTATTTGAGGTGTTTCAGAGATTAATACTAAAGGCCGTATAGAGCCTCCGTCAATGTCCCTTTCAACGGCCCTTTTCCAGCTTGCCTTCGATGTGAGAAAGTCGACCATTTATCTCATCTAGTTTTGAGAAAAGAGTTTCGAACTTAGACGTCGTGTCTACTTGGATCCGCTCTTGAGCCGACGCCGTACCCACCGCGACGTAGTCGACATGGGTGATCCACGCCGTGAATCCTATCCCGGTGACGAGGAAAGACCCGATGGTGCCCCAGAATAAGGCCTGATCTCCGATAGATGCTTTCATCCAAGCTCCCAATTATTAGTGAGGACCCATACACATAATCGAAGTATTCGTGTCGTTTTGTGGAGTGCCGGATCCGTTCAAGGTCAAAAGCGGAAGGTTAGTCGAACTCGACGGGCCGGTGATCGCCGCGATGGCTCCCCCCGAGTCGGAGACGCTCGCAACGCACGAAGGAGTAGCACTGAACTCTCCAGTCGTGAGAGTGATGGTGCAGTTCCCAGCGCTTCCAGAAATGGAGGAGATCCAAGATCCGCTTTGAGAAAGAATCGTGCATCCGGAAGTATTGATCCGGGCACGTTCGACATGCTCTTGACCGCTCGTTGTGGATGAAACGGTCCCGTACAGGATTGGTCCAGGGAACCCCTGATCGACGGCCATTACAGACCAGTCGATCATATCCGCCGCGCCGGTGCTCCCGAGCGATAGTGCCTGCGAAGTTCCGTTCGACGCCGCTCTGATCTTAAACGAGTAAGTCCCGGCTGAAGGAGCGTTGAAATAACCATAAGGACTCGACGCCACGAACCCGGCAGTCGTCGAGTTATACTGGTAGTTCGACCCGCCGAGAACGTTATTGCTTGAATCGGTCAGAACGGTCTGAATGCTCGTGGTAGTTGTGGTGTCTGCGAGGCTCGTGCTCGCGTCGATTCGGTACCGACCCTGTTTAGGAAAGGTGCAAGAAATGCTCGGAAAAGTCGTGGAGTTGTTCGTGCACGTGATATTGTTACTCGTGCGCGTATTGAGAACGAGCGTTCCCGGACCCGAAGTGAAATCAGTAATCGTGTTCGCCGTCCCGCTGGACGTCATCGTAAACGATCCCGAGGCGGCGCTGTGGTAACCGCTCCATGAAGCGGCAGTGGTTTGAATCGTGTTCGCCGTCTGGGCCTGGCTCGGGAAGTAGTAAACGGAGATCCCAAAAGTTTCACCCGAAGTAGAACCATCTCCGAGGTCGATCGCCTTTGAAGCTGGAAGCACTCTGCCTTGAACCGAAAACGTAAGATTAGTTTGAGGGGTAGTGTAGGTGAAAGTGCCGATAACCGTTCCGGATCCGACACCGGTCGTACCGCCGGTGTAAGAAGTCATATTATCTACGCTATTGGAAGTCCCGTCGTAGAACGACATCCAGGCATTGCAGCTAACCGAAGAGCACAAAAAAGATCCATTCGCGACGACGTAATAAGTTCCCGGTGCAGCCGAAGGAATAATAACTTCAGGAAGACGAGTCGCCGGCTGAGTAAGAACTCCTGTAAGCGTAGGTGCGGGAATACTCGCGTTAGCCGGAAACGCAGTGTAAGCGGTCGTTCCAGGAGTGACCGTCCAGTAGTTCAGGCCAGTGGCCCACAACGAAGTCCCGATAAGCTGAGATTGAGACACTTGGGAAACATTCGTCGCAGGTCCAAGGTAGCAATTGTCGACGTAAATCGTTCCGGTAGCGGAAGCGGAAGTCGTGACCTGAACGCCAATCGATCCCGAAGCAGGCCCAACGAAGTTTACCGGAACGTACTGCCAGTTGCCCGTAGAAGGAACCGAAACGCAGTAAGAGGAGCCGAGCGAAGCACCGGCTTCGCGCGCACACACCTGGGCCGTGGTCAGAGTCGTCAGGACATGGCAAGACGCCTCTAAGTTGATTCCGGTGAGCGGTTGCGTAGGCGTAAAGTCTTGAGAAAGAACCGGCGTCTGAGCAGAAATGGTCAGGAGTTCGGATTGCGCTCCGGCGTAAATCTGCGCAGTTGAGAGTGTCCCGGTCGCGCTCGAAAGCGTCCAACTTGCGGGCGGAGCCCCTGTCGACCCAATCTCAAACCCCGGGTTAGAGAGAAGCTGGACTCCGCCACCACTGCTTCCTCCGCCAATAGACCCCGCCGCAATCGCGGCGTTCAAGGTCTCGTTCAGCCCGTTGGCGGTCACGTAAACTTGCGTGTCGAGCGGGAGGCAGCTCGCATTCGAGATACCCCGCGTAGTGCAGTCCGAAGAGGTCACGATGCCCTGTTGCTGAATCTTAGAAGCTTCGGCCGAAGGAGCGACGGCCAGCGCGATGATCGCAAGTGCCTGTAAAACCTTTTTGAAATTACTCATGTTTCTCTCCTTCAATACTTGGAATAGATCGCGTACAGCGTCTGTCCGGTAGCGCAAGCGGTTAGTAAAGTGATGGACGCTCCGGATATGGTATAATCTTTACCCGAACCCTGGATCATTGCAATGCCGTCGAGGGTGAGGAAAACGCTGGAAGACCCGCCCGGAGTGTTCGCAAGCGTAAAAGCGGTCGTAGATCCGTTGCAAGTTCCCGACGGGATTTCTTGAACTAGGCTCGCCGCGACGGGCACGTTCGAGAGCGTGTTGCTCGACCCCGAGATGATTTTATTCGTCAGGGTGAGCGCGTTGCTGTTTGTGTCGAGGGTAGTGCCAACCGAGGGAACGGAGAGCGCGCTCCCGCCGGTTGAGTTTTGAATCGCATCAAGCTGTTTAGTCGTCGTGGTGCTCGCAAGCGCAAGCCCCGGAAGAAAAAACAGCCACAATAGCTCTCTGAGTTTCATCGCAGGTTCCCTTAGTTATTTCGGGAGGTTTCGCGCCAAACGGAAGCCCCGTTATCCCACTCAAGGTTGATGACCGAGCTGAGAGCGCCGACCCACGGACCGTTCAAAGCGAGCCCGGTGCCGTCTTGAATTTTAACGGTATTCGTTGCGCTCGTTCCGACCAGGGTCAACATCTGACCGTTGACCGTTCCGGCCGCGATTTGAGGGCTGGCCGTGACCGTTACCGCGCCGCCGCTGCCGGCGATATAGTTGACCGTCAAAGCGTTGGTGGAAGTGAACGTGACGCCGCCGACAGCCGTGACCGAAGACGGGGAAGCGAAGGTTGAGACGACCGTAGGGGCGCTCGAAGACGGAGCGGAACTCGACCAAGTCGAACCATTCGAGGTCAGAACGTTCCCGCTCGAGCCAGGCGCGATAAGGTTAACCGACGAGGTCCCGTTACCGGATAGGAGGTATCCAGCCGTCAGAGTGGCGAGGCCCGTGCCGCCCGTATTCACTCCGATTGCAGTCCCCGTGCTCAGCGCGCTGACAGGGATATTCGAGAGCGTGTTGCTTGCCCCAGAAATCGTCTTGCTCGTCAGAGTAAGCGTATTAGTGTCGGTCGCGAACGTCGTACCCGTGCTCGGAACAGAAAGAGCGCTACCGCCGGTCGAGTTCTGAATCGTGTCTGCCTGCTTAATCGTAGTGCTGGACGCAAAAGCCTGAGCAGTGAAAATAAAAGCCAGTAAAAGAAGTGAAATCCGTTTCATGATTAGACCCTCCGAGAGTCTTCAGACCAATTAGTGCCATCCCACGTATAGTCAATCGCCTGACCATACGTCCCCATGTTGATCGGGCCGTTCATGTCCACTCCGGACACATTGGGAATCGTAAGGTAGTTCGCAGCCGCTACCGATTTAAGTTTCAAGCGCTGCCCGACCGTGGTTCCCGCAGCGATAGGAGGAGTCGCCGTGATCGGCACCGCTCCCGATCCAGCGCTTGGCTGAATCCACCAAACCTGCTCGGCCGCAGTAGTAGGCACGACGCCAGTCCCGGGAACGACCGAAACAGGAGCAGATGCAGAGCCATGCACTTCGATCGATCCGCCACCGCCGCCAGTAGACGACAGGGTTATGTTCCCATCGGCGTCGTCGGTGATGGTCATGTTCGTGCCGGCGATAAGTGACTTCAGAACCGCAACGTTTACGTCGTTCTGATAAAAAATACCTACTCCGCCGGGAGCGTTCTCAATCGCGCCGACGCCGCCGCCCACACCGACCCCGGAAGAGCCGGTCAAAATAAATCCGCTTACTTGCTGACCAGCCGCTGGAGCCGTACCGAAAACGACATTCCACGTTCCGCTGATCTGCTCGACCGTATATTCTGACTCTTGGCACTCGACTCCGTCCAGGGTAGGAACGGCGGAGTTCGCGTTGATCGGAGCCTGCGGGAGAGGAAAGGCGACTTGAGTTCCGTTGCCTTGAACGGTCGGGATGACGACCAAACCGAGCGTCGACATAACGGCGTCGAGCTGGTCGAGCTGACCCTGAAGGTTTCCTGCGGTCGCGACGTGGTGGCCGGCATTACTGACCGGGAAATAGCCCGGGTTCGCCGTGATGAAATTCAGCCATGCGATCCAGTCGGATAGGATACCAAACAACCAGTTATGCCATCCGGAAGGAGGTCTAAAGTTCGGAGTAAACCCGGTGAGCTGCTCGCCATCCGTCGGCTGTTGCCTGACGGAGTTATTCCCCTGGGTCCACGCCGGTAAAACGTTTGGCTGCGTTGGATTTGACATCTTTTCTCCCCTAACTCTACGTTAAAATTACGCGCATGCAAATTCTCCGTGTAGCTTAGATCGACTCTCAGCTAGCCACAGGATCACTTTTTCTTTGTCTTTAGATTGAAAGAAATGAACCGCCCCAGAAACCTTTATTCTACCGCGCCACCTATTTGTCGCACCGTGAAAATCCAGACCTTTAATGTTTCCGTCTTTGTTCCTAGTCCGGTTCCACATATTTTGAAGAGCTGTGCATTCTCTTAGGTTTTCAATTTTATTATTAAGTGGATTTCGATCAATGTGATCGACCTGATCAGGAAAATAACCATTCACAATGGCGAATATCACCCTGTGAACGTAGTAATTTTTTTTCTTAAACCCAATCGTTGAATGTCCAGTTTTCTTATTAGGATGGCTTTTAACTATAGAACCAGATGGCCCACTCCCAGGAAGAGACTTTTTTCTAATCAAATAACCATCAGAGTGATATTCAAAGTATCGTTCAAAATCTTTTATAAGTTCGATTTCTTCTATTGGGGTCATGTTAAGTACGTCCCTCCACACAATGGATCTGAAAGGCTTCCGTACCCGAGCCCTGATGGATCGCTTCCGTCATAGGCGAATCCACCACCGGCATACTCCCAAAGTTCCGCGTACTTCCCGCCAACCGTTTGACTTCCATCGTCGTACCCGAACCCGGGCAGCGGGCCGTCATAGGCGAACGCCATGGTTGGATCGAAGGACACGATTCCGTCGACACGGACCCCGGCCGGAGTGGCCTGAGATATTGTTTCGATCAGATTGTCCGCAGTCGGTTGGTCAGGGACTTGAAATGAAGACTCGAGCAGAATTTCCGCGTTCGCGCCTTCGTAAAGGATCACGAACGGAGCTCCGGTCAAAAGCAGGAAAAGCTGGATGACCTGTTCGGGCTGACCCTGGGACGTGTTGATTTTAATCTGGCCAAGAATGAGGTTCAGGTAAAGCGCATCGCTCATGCCGGCCGGGCGGGCGATGCCAACGATTTGACCGATATTGTCGAGTTGCTGTCCTTGCGCGTCCGGCAAATACCGAAGCGTGTTCATGTCGGTGAGCGAGTTCTCGATGATCTGAATCTGCTCAACGATAGCAGTGATTAAACCCTGCAAATTAGGCGCGTTTTTGTACTGGGTGACCAGTCTCGCAATTGCCTGCTCTACGTGGTTATTAATCGGAGTAAACAATCATCACCCCGCGCTCTTGTTGATGATGATGAAATCAGTTTGAGTGAACGCCTGCTCGTAAGCCGCGATCGGAATGTTGTTCGACTCCGTTGGCCCCGGCGTGGTCGAGACGTAAATCGTCGCGTAGTCGATGCCCGGGATACTCGCGAGTTGTGCCGTCAGGTACGGATCCACGATAACGCTCACACCTTGATTCAGGCTGTTGATGTAGGTGTCAAAAATCGTTTGAATGAGCGCCTGACCGTTCGATGGAAAATTCAAGTTCACGAGCAGGTTGGCCGTGATGTAGACGTCAACGAGTGTCGGCCGTGAGAAGTAAATGACGTGAGTCTGCCCCTGCGAATCGGTGATCGTATAATTGCTCGACCCGTAAGTTTCGATCCCGGCCGGCTTCGCAAGCCAAATGGCTTCCGCAACCGCCGCGTCGGTCCCGCCGTTGACGACGCACTCGAAGCAATGCGGAGGTCTTCCGTCTCCGTCTGGAACGTCGTCCACATTTTCGTAAACGAGCGCGGATTCAACGCCGGTAGTTGCTAGCAATTTCGCCCGAATCGCTTCCACGGTGCCTGCGCCAGCGATTTGAAGCTCTTCCGCCATACGCGCGCGGTAGGCGGTATCCGTTTCGACATTCGAGCCCACAGTGGCGTCGGTGATGTTGAGCGCGTTCGTGAGGCCGGATACGGGAGTCAGGATGTTGGTAAGCGTTCCTGCGTTCGCGATGATCGGACCGGTGTCGGTAGCCGTGAGCGTGACGGAAAGCTGATCGACACCGGCTTGTGTGATTTCGGTGGCGACGGTGACCGGCGTACTTCCCGAAGTGACCATCGTCGATGTTGATGTGAACTGAGGCTGAACCATGAGGCCGCCGGTTCCGGCACCATTGAAATTGACAGTAAATCCTGCGGTATAGCTTCCGGTGACGGTGCACCCAGAGCAAAAAGGAAGAGTCTGAATCGCAGATTGAAGAACAGACGCCGTGATGTTGTACGCGAGATTTCCGGTGGATTGCTCAGCGTTCGCAACCGTCCAAACACCACTGACCGGCGTTCCGGAAAATGTGAGCGTCTGAATGCAGTTCGCCCCAGGTCCAAGCGTCGCATCGGCCGCAGTCGCGAACACGCTCGCTGGCGCGTTCTGAACCGAGAACTGAGTCCCGGCAGGGATCAGGGTGCCACTGACACCAAAAAGCTTTTCATTTTGCTGAACGGATGCAGACGCCTGAAGTCTTGGAATCCCCCGGAGCGCGCCCACGTTGTCCAGAGACGCGCCGGAAGCCTCGTCAGGGACGGCAGAGAAATAGGTATCCTGCATGGCTTGCCACACGAGCGACAGGCGCTCTGCAATGATGCCATTGAGCTGACCAAAAAAAGCTTGAGGGGCTACGTTCGCGTCGGCCCCGAATTGAGCCTGAACCGCATTATTTAGATCGGTAAGAAGATCGGTGAGCAGCGGAAGAACGAAGCCTTGGACCGTTACGCCATACCCAGTGCCAGCGCTCATGATGGCGTCCCTTGGATCGTAGAGTTAGTTGGTAAAGTAATTTGAGCTGGCACGGTTATAATCTCCCCCGTACTGGTCTGAGCATCCACTGAAATCGAAAAGGTCCGGCTTTGATTTGAGTAGTTGAAGGTCACGTTCATGACCTGAGTTACGCCCGGAACCGCGACGGCCGCGTTTACAATGTCCGCCTGTACGACGTCTAAGTTTGGATTCTTGATCAGGATTTGCTGTTTAAACGGAATGCCCTTGGTCGTGTCTAGGAACCACTCGCCGAGCCAGAGCTGGAGCGTCTGTTGAAGGTTCTGAGCGATGGCGTCGGTGCCGGTGACGAGATAAAGGTCTCCGTTTCGGATATCTAAATCGTTTGTCACGAGGTTCATTCCGAGATCGCTCATTGAACGCTTCCCATCCCGATAATAGTTTCAGCGGCATTCGTTTGAGTCGTTCCGCCTGCGCCGGCCCCCGTGAACACCTCGCCTGGAATTCCGATAGGAGTCTGAAGCCCCGGTCCGGCGTGTCCGGCCGGGAGTACGTCCATGTTCGCCACGATGTCGGCGTAAAGAATGGCTATGGCGCTCTCCCAGAGCGCCTCTAACTGGGAAACCGTGACCGGAGTTCCCGGAGTGGGAGCAGAGTTGAAAAACAAATCTGCAATCGCTTTTCCTGGCGGTGTTGGGTTCAGTGCCATCTCAAGATTCCTGGAGGTTCATTATTTTGGTCGCGATCTGAGAATACGTTTCAAAATCATTCAAGGGCTGAGGCCCAAGCATGGTGTTTACCGTGTCTTCGGAAAGCGTTTGGAAACCCTGTTGGACCAAGGATATCAAGTCGTCGGTCCCATTTGTAATCTTAAATTTCCCGCTCGGGTATATGTTGATCGCAGCCGTTCCGTTCACGATTTCAATCGCATCGTCGGTGGCCGGAGAGAAGGCGTCCGGTATAGCTGAGCCGCCGATCAAGGCGTAAGCGTCAGTGATATGACTCTTCCGAGTGCTGTTTGGATCGCTTTCGCCGCCCTGCGTCTTCCAGTTGTCCAAGGACCGCTGAGAAAAGACCAAGGTCACGTCGTCGCCCGCCGTCAGCGGCATATGCATGAAGGCGGCCCCACCCTGCGCGCGCGGGTGCTTCACGGGAACGTTCGGAATCACTGGCGGGAGCACGAGCGAGCCATCGCTGAATTTTTGGTAGAGTTGAATCTGGACGTCCGCGTACTGCGTGGCCTTATCGTAGGCGACGATTTTCGCGGGCAAGCAAAAATTCAAGTCTAACATCAGCGTTTGAACCACTGACTGAATCGTGTCGTAGAGTGTGGGTTTTAAATTCCCTAAGCTCATGCAGCCGCCGGAGGCCTGGACGCCTCGCACTTGGAAAAGAAGTTTCCTTCCCAGGAATCAAAATCCTGGGTCACGCTTTGAATCACGTAGATCCCGTTTATAAACTTGCTGACGATATTCACTTGCTGCCAAAGAGTCAGGTCGCACCTGAGCAGATGAGTGAACGAAACGTTGTTTTGCGGGCTCGCGGTAACGGGGGACGCGGCGTCTTGAAAACCAATCACGCCCGGAGGCTGAACTTCCGGAATCCCGATAAGACCAGTGTCTACCGAAATGGTTATTGGCGGGGCCGGCGTTCCGTTTCCGACCTTAAGGACGTTCACTTTTCCGTCGACTATCGTGGCGCTTAAGCCAATCGACTGACAGACCTCGAACAGTTCGACCATTGGGCTGCGACTCAGGACGTGGCCTTGGTTAAAGCCCCCGCTCGGAACGTCTTGAATATTCCCGGCCGTGATTCCGTCTTCGGCCATCGCTGCGATGCACGCGTTTATTATTTGCTGATAAGTGACAGCGCCCTTAAAGCTTTTGTTGATGGTCCCGTTCACGAGCGCAGATTGTGCGTCGCCCGCGATGATTTCGGTGATGTAATCAGGACCGCTCTTATGAGTCACGCACCATAGGATGTTCCCAGCGCCAATCCGGACCGCGACGTTATTGTACCCAGCAAAGATTTCGATCTTTGTCCCGATTTGAGACTGAAGAATAGATCTCGAATTCTTACCGAGATTGTAGAGCGTCAGATGTATTTGATTCGTATTGAAAGCAACCGTCGGCATGACCTGCACGATGTTGCCCTTGATCCTGAAGCCCTGCGACCCGTCTTTTTGAACCGACGAGAACTCGGTGTATGAATTCGAGTAGTCTATTTTTGAAGCGCCCAGACCAACGTCACTCAAGCTCGTGGCGTAGACCCTGACCTTTACGATACGGCCAAAGTTACTCCCCGCCATCATAAGACGGTCCCCGCCTCAAGGTAGTAGAGTCTTACGTTCGCGCCTAAATCGAATTGCCCTGGATCGGCGTTATTTCCGCTCGTGTCGAACGCGAAAAGAGTCCCGGGCAAATCGACAAGGTCAACAAACCGGTCGAAGAGAGGCCAATTAACGACGATGGGAACCGGCCCTACGAGCATGTTCCGGTTCTGATCGGCAAGCGTGAGGCACCACTTCCCCTGGCCGTTATTAATCCTTGGGTTGAAATAAAGCGCGATTATGTACTGAGTTCCGTCGAGCTGAACATTCTGCTCGTAAATCGGTAGACTGTTATCTGTTGGGACCTCAAGAAGTGCCATCTCATGCCACCAAACTCGGGAATTTAGCGGCCATTCCCGGGGCACTTCCTAACGACGAGTTTTGGACACCGCTTTGGATTTGCGAGCTCGCTTGCGCCGTCGTTTGGCTTCCGAGGTTCGTGGAGCTCGACGCCGAGTTGATGACGTCTTCACTCGTCTGTGTTTTCTGAACACTAAGCGTACTAGTAATAGTGATTTGCTTGATATCCATTTCAAAATCGAGAGCATATCCGGTCTCCTCGTTTCGGGGGAACCTGAGCTTTTTGATCACGACGTTCGGATAGGTCATGCGTTTGGTGATGAGCGTGAACGGAGTCTTTGACTGGTAAGCGTTTAGAAGGATGGTCCGCGAGACGGCGTCGACTGCGCCAGTGATGGCCGACGAGCCGATGCTACTCGCATTCCCCTGAAGGGCAGAGCCCACGATTCCGGTCGCTTGCGAAAGGCCGCTGTTGAGCAAGTTCGAGCGCGCCTGAGAACTGGAATAGGCGGCGAGCGCGCCGGCCGCGATGTTCGCGAGCGCGACCGATAGGTCAAGCGGCGTAGCCGAAATAGTTCCCTTGAGCCGAATCGTAGGATTGAGAAGCTGAATGTGGTCGGTGACCTCTGGCCCAGCCTCGACCGGGAACTCGGTCACTTCGGCGTCGTAGTCCACCGACTCGTCTTTGACGACGTCGAGGACCGCCAGCGGAACGGGCACGCCGTTCGCCGTGTTCGTTTGAAGGAGCACCGTCCTTCCTAGAATCTGGCCTACTCCGCTTGCGAGTGAGTTGATGACCGCCATTAGTACACCCTCGTCCGGGCCGCGTCGGCCTTGGCTTTTCTCATCGCCATTTCATTCGCGTCGGTTTGAGCCTTCTTAGCGGCAGTCGCTGTGTCAGAAACGGTCGCTTTCTCTGGAGTGGATACGGTCAAGTTATTCACGACGTTGTGAGTTTGGTTCACGACCGGACCTTGACTAGTGCCTCCGCCAGCGTACGCAGCGGTCGGGCCGACCTGGCTGAAAGGAGCCACGCGCGGGGCGCTTGCAACTTTTGATTTCGGACCCGCTTGATTCAGGATTTCTTTTTGTTCATCGGGATGAATCAGATCGTAGAGTTTCCCGCCGATACCCTGACCGCCGGTTTTACTATCGATGTAGTCGTTCAGCTTCGTCGCAAGCTCGTACCCTGCCCATCCGGCCGCGACTACAGCGGTCAGTCCGCCAAGGAAACTTCCAATCGTCCCTGCGAGTCCGCCGATTGAACTCGCAATAGTGGAGAACGTCGGACCAATTCCGAGGAGTGTCGCCGCGAACTTCGCAATCGCGAACCCCATCGAAAGAAAAGAAGAGGCGATGCTGATCGTCTTGAACGCAACGAAAGCGTAGACTAAGTCCTTCACCACTTGTGAAGCGCCGCCAAGAGCCGCGATCATTGGCTCGAGAAACTTGATGATTCCAACGCCGGCATCGAACACGCCCTCGAGAACATTCGCGAGCGTGTCTAAGAACCCGGTGATTCCGGACGCGATAAGTTTTTGATTTGCCTTAAACCATTTCTCGAATTGCCCCACGAGTTTCATCACGTGAGGCATGATTTTAGCGCCGATTTCAAGACCAAACTTACGGAAGACAAACCACAGCTTGGTGATTTGCTGATCCATGAGCTTGCCTTCGCGAAGCATCTTTTCATTGAGTACTGAGTTCTTATCCGCCTCGGAGTTCAGAGCCTTGATGGCGTCAGGACCTTTTCGCCAGAGGTTATAAAGCTTGTCGCTCCCGTACGCGAGCTCCGTCATACGACGAGCGGCGAGCGGGTTTTTCTCCGACATCTTTTGAATTCCGCTCGAAAGGAGCAACGCCACGTCGCTGACTTTCGTCATCGGATTCTGAATGGCGGCGAGCATCTCTTTCGTTTTTCCGCCCGCCGCAGCCATATTGTAGAGCGCTTGCGACGCCTCGGGCACGCCCGCGCGAGCCTTGTCGAGCGTGTCGCCTAAGTTCTTAAACGCACCAACGACGTCTTCGCGAGTCGCGTCGGCCGCGACGCCGGCCGCGTATTCGTACTCCTGAAGGGCGTCAGTCGTGATTCCGAGTCCGTCCGCTTGGTCCACTACCTCGCGACTAAAGTGAGAAAAGCTTTTCCCAGTAGCGAAAAGTCCAGCGCTCACGCCCGCGACTTCGAGCGCGAAACTTTTCATCTCGGAAGAGAATTTCTTGATTCGGCTCTCAGCTTGGTCCACTGCCTTGCCGTCAAATGACAGCGAGACCTTGACTCCAAACTCTCTAAGAACCTGACCCAGACCCACTTTGAGACCTAGCCTTTCTGGCTGACAACGTATTGGCCTTCTCTTGAACGTCCAGAGCCTTATTCGCCCTTAGAACCATCGGGAGGGTCCACCCCTTCAGAATCAATCCGTAGTCGTGGCCCTCATTCACCAATCTCATGACCGGCCAGCACATGCCGTCCGGAACCGGGACAGTTACGCCGCCGCTTTCTCCGTCGCTTTCTGCATCATCGTCGCTATCCCGTCCCCAATAGCATCGAAAAAATCCTCGTGCGTGAAGGCAACCGCCTCGCCCACGACTCGCATCATCGATCCAATCCGGCCGTGAAAGTGGGTTTTGATGCCGACTTCGTTCAGGAGGATTTTCTTGTTCTCACCGTCAGTCGTCCCCTGAACCTCAATCGTGGATAGAATCCGTTTCATGAGTTTCATCGATTCTTTCGGATCGAGCTTGGACAGAAAAAGAGTCGTGGCCGCAGTGAGCGCCGAGGACAGGCTTGCATCTGAACCAGACGCCCCAGCCATCGAAGCTGCCGAACCACCAATCATTTTCATGAGATCAACACCGATCTCCCACGCGAGTTCAACTTGCGCGTGGGAGACCAGATATCTGAACCCATCAACTGTTACTTCTTTGTGCATTTCACTCATTTGAGATTAGTCTCCTCATCTCAGGTTTTAGAACTTAAAGAGCGCCAGTGCTCACGTTGAACTCGCCGCCGGCTTCGATGTCGAGGTATCCGGTGATCAGAGTCCATTCACGGCCCTCAGGTTTGTCGCCGAAGCCGACTTTCACCGGCTTATTGACGACGACCTGGCTCGCTTGCACGACGGTCGTTCCGTTTTTGTCGCTGAGCCGAAAAGGCACAACGGCGACGGAGAGGTTTTTTTGCTGAAGGGCTTGAAACAGAGTGTTCAAGTAGTCGTTCAGCGGGCTCGCTTGCTGGAAGGTCAGCTTGATTTTGCCCTTTTGAACGGGGCTGATCACGAGCGTCGCTTCTCCGTCGGATCCAGTGCTGATTTCGCCGGTATCGTTATCGCGTTCGCACTCGACGAAAGTTCCTTCTAAGAAGCCGCTTCCGGTCTGGGTTCCGATCGTGACTGTTACGTCATCCGGCGCATATTTTCGGGTAATTCCACTAGGCATCGTAAATTCCTCCTAAATTCTTTGGTTAGCTCGTGACGTAGACTTGCACGTTGATTTTGTTGATCGCGCCGGCAAGCTCGCCATTCGCTCCGATTCCATTCAACACACGGTTCGATTTATCGGCCGAAGTGACTTGCGACACGTCTGGAGCGAACACGTCCCAGCCGGGAGCGAGTCCGTTTTGATTCTGACCTTGCTTCATGGCCGAAGCGATTCCGCTTTCCAACATCGCGATCCCTTGATTCGTGTAAGGGATTTTGAGGTTGAGCGGGTCGGTTTCAATCGCAATGATATTCGTCTGAATCGTAGAGGCGAGCCAGTCGAGGAAAATCGTAACGTCGAAATACTCTCCGGCCGGCGTGATTCCGTACAGCGTGGTTCCGTTCCCGCCGATCGTGACGTAAATATTCCCGTTGTTCGCGAGGATATTTGCGATCTGAGTTGGGTTGAGATTGTCCGGAGTAACTCCGGCCAGGGTTTTCATCGCCCAGTTACCCGTTCCCGGAGTCGTCGAAAGCATGTAGCCCATCCACGCCCCGTCCGGACCGTTCGTATTCGCCTGAGCGGAGTACAGGATCAGCGTGCGGTCGAACGCGAGGCCCATGAGAGTGGCCATGACGTTTCCGGCCGAGTTTGAAAGCACAGCGGAATCAAGCGTCGCCGTGACGTACACGAGAAGCTGAGTCTCGATGTAGGTCGCGATTTGAATAATGTCCGATGCGACGTGGCTCGTGCAAATGACGCCGTACGGGTAAACGTTCGGGGTCACGACCGCGTAGAGAGCCTCGATGTCCTGGACGATGGTGTGGTTCGGAGTCGTGTTCACGTGGGTCAGATCCGAGTCGACCGCCGTGTAGCTGATGCCGAGGCCCGGAGTCGAGGACGTGAGGGTCAGCGTTGCGCCGGAACCGCTTCCGGTCACCGCGCCGGTCACTGGCGAGTTGGTCGGGAATGCGGTAGCAATCGCGGCGAGGAGAGCCGCCAAAATCGATTGCTGAGTATCGCCGCTTGGCTGCGACGTGTACTGAATCACGGTGCTATTCATCGTGAATTTGTACGCGTGCGAAGGGGTCAGGGTTCCGACTTGGAAGGTATCGACCTGATCAACGGCGGCCGTAAACTTACCGATCAGCCACTGAGCAGGGACGATGGCTTGCGAACTCAGCGCAACCGCTTCAATAAACTCAGGGTCGCTCGACATGAACCCGTCGGAAGTCATTCCGTCCGTGCTGTCGTAAACTCGGTACACGTCCGAGAACCGATCAGACGGTCCAAAGATGACGGGGATGTTGAACGAAGCGACCTGCACCGTCCGGGTGCTTTTCGTGATGGTGACGTTTACGATAAGTGCTGGCGATGCCATTTAAAACCCTCCTAGGGTAAAACTATGCTTTTGGTTCTGTTTCCGGAAGGCGTTTCGATTTCCAGGTTCACGGTTTCGATCACGCCCGGTTGATCGCTTAGGTTCTGAGCCAGTCCGAGCGTAAGTTCGAACCCGCTGCGCTCCTCGTAGGCCGTCTCTTCGAGCGCCGTAAGATTCCGAGGCCGACCCACTTCCTGAACAGAGATCCCGGCCGCTTTCAGTTTGTCCAAGACGCTTTGCCGCATCAGCGACGAGTTCAGGTCCATCGAGAGTTGCATAGCCATCGGCCGGTGAATGTTGGTGTTTCCGAACACCTGCACGGATAGCGTCATTTCCATCTGCATGCCTACCGAGAACGGATTCAGCTTGGTGCTCTCGTCGGGGTTGAAAAAGAGATTCGCCGAACGCCCGATTGGGCGCGGACCGTCGATGATTTTCAACGTAACGAGCGGGCGTGCCTGTAGCGGTGCAGATTGATCCATCCATTGGATATGCTCCCCCTCCTCGCCTTCGGGGAAAACGCCTTGAGTAATACCTTCGATCCAATCGTATATTGCGTCCTGGATCAGAACAAGGTTTAAAGTCCCGGCCGGATAGCTCATGGGGCGGACCTCGTTTGATCGGTCGATTGCTCAGGCTCGCGCCAAATAATCGTCATGTAGTACGGTAAATCGACGTTCTCCCACTTCGTAACGGCCATCGCGCGGAAGACGTCGCCATTCACCGTGATGCGGTCCCCGGTGGCCAGAGTCTGCTCACTGTCGACTAGGATCGGGGCGTCGGTGTAGAATTTGTAGCACTGCTTAATCCGGTTGCCTTCTTCCGGAAGCTTGAGCTCGCGCGCAGAGGTGGGCTGCATCGAACCGCATACTTGAATCGTTTCGACCGGTCCGGGGGTGTACCGGCCGCGAACGTACGAGCCAATCGTCGTGCGGGTGACCGCGTATTCTCCCGTCAAGAATCTGCCGATAAGACTCATACGAACACCGTCCCGGAAGGTAGGTGATGAGTCTCAGGAATAACGAAAGTGAGTTTCGCGGTTTTAAGAGACGGCATGATCTTCCCGTTTTCTGCGAAAACATCGGTTATTTTTTTCCAGTGCTCCAGATCAGGGATGAGGTGAATGACTTTCGTAGTTTTTGTGCAGTCGTCACACACGACAATTCCGATCAAGTTCGCCGAAGCGGGCTGCCACACCTTCGGGTTCGCGCCCTCAGGCCAAAGTAAAATTACAGGCTCCCAAAGGCCGGGCTTACCGCTCGTGCATTCTCTGGAGCTGCACTCGGCCCTCAATCGTCCTTCCCCTCTTTGATCTCCCAATCAATGGTATCGCGGAGCTGTCCGGTGTCGATGAGCGTGTGCGAAGAGCCCTTTCGTTTAATGGTCTCTGGCGTGTTCGGAGGCGGAATGCCTTCCTGAATCTTATTCTTGAACGTCGTGACGAGAAATTCTCCGATGCGTCCGAGCGCCTTTTTCTTGTCCGTGCGCCCGAGCGCAACCTGGAGGGACGCCGTCTTACACATCCGGATGAGCTGCTTATTGATTTCGGACATCCCGGACCGCATGAAGGACCGCTCGGGGATGCCCTGATTAGGTGACCCGAACTCGTGAACGGCCGCGAGCTGGGCCATCGTGATTGGTGCCGCTTCGGTCGATCCGCCAAGGCCCGGAAGACTCGGCTGATGCCCGGCCTTTGGCTTATACTCGCCAGAAGACCGCAGGTAGCCCGCGAAGACAGCGGTCTCGCCGGAGTTCTTTTTCATGTCGTACATGAACTCCTTCCAGCCTCTGTCTTTGTCGAAAAAGTTCCCCATTTACGGGCACCATCCACCGGACCATGGGCCACACGGAGGCGCGCCCGTCACGCCCATGGCGACGATGGTCTCGTTCCTGAGTGCGATGAAATCGACGCCGTACCGAGTGGAGGAAAGCCAGGCGTCGCCAGACCCCTTCTCGGCAACCGTCTCGTACGACCGGGAAAGGTCGCCAACTTGTTCGGCCGTGATTGCGCCTCCGGCCGATCCGGATCCAGTGTGCCCGCGTGAGCAGAGCATGTGCGCCGTCATCAGCGCAGTAGCGTACTGGACATTGCCACCCCATACGGAGGCCGGAACTCGATTCGACGCGATGTCGATATAGGCGGCGACCACGGCAGAATCAATTTTGCTGAATTCGCTAAAGAGAATCAGAAAATACTGTCTGTCGATGTTCACCGCCATATCTCATCCACCCCTGGATTAATCCTCGTCGTCGTCTTCTTTAATCGTGTTGTTCAGTAGTGGCTCGATTTGCTTAGTGAGAACGCGCTTCACTTTGTGGCGCGTTTCCTCGTCGATCCATCGTTGCAGGATGTCCCGATTATAGGTGTTCTTCACGATGTCGATGGCTTTCTTGTCATCGAAAAACGAGAGAGAAATTTCGCGGTCATCAGCGCCGATGATTTTCTCGACGAGCTTTCCGGTCTTCGGGTCCTTGACCTTGGTGCGCTCTTTCATGAGCTCAATCGTTCCGTCTTTGAGCATCGCTTGGATGCTCGGCGCGGCCTTGTTCTGCTCCCAGATGTGCGAAGGGAACTCGTTCCAACCCGGGCGAAGCCAGTGAACCTCTTGAGGCGACTGACGACTGTCGACGCGCATTTCGGTGCGCGTCTTTCCGGTTTTCTTGTTTCGTAGAGTGACCGCTTTTTGGGTCACGTATGGGAGCGAATGAACATTCGTCCCGCCGTATTTGATGAACATATTTCGGTGTCTCCTAGCCGAGTATGAGGGTTAAGCCGATTCGTTGTCTTCGTTAGTAGAGTCCTGAGCTTCGGCTTTTGGCTCAGACTTTGGTTCGATTTTAGAGCCCTTGGATTCGATTGTAATCGAACCGTCTTTGATGTGCTTTGCAATCGAAGGATGGCTTGACGCCGACTCGAACTCTTCCTTGCCGATGTGATTCAGGCCGGGAGCGATCGAGTGAACTCCATTAGGGAGAACGACCGTATTCTTCAAATACGAATGAACTTGGATCAGATTCGGCTTCTTTCCTTCAAAAGTCTTTTCTGGCTCCGGGGTGACTGGACGAACAACGGGCTTGCCTTTGTTCATTTGAACGTTCGCAGGGGATGGGAATCGATTGCCTTTGGCCATTTATTACTCCTTAGATTGATCGCGAAGTGCCGGGTTGTAATACAAAATATATTACAACCCGGCCACTCCGTGAGTGTGTCTAAGAATCGATCAGATTCCGTCGCCGTAAGCAAGAGCCAACGGATAGTAAACCAAGACTCCGCCGCATCGTTCGATGCAGTTGGTCTTGTAAATGAGGTTCCTGATTTGGAGCTCGAGTTGCTCGAAATCGCTTGGGATCTCAAGCGTCAGAACCTCCGGACTACGACGGTAAGCGTACATCCGTGCGTACGGAGCGGAGCCGCTACCGGTGACCCCAGCCGACGCCAGTTCGTTAACCCATTCCACTTGCTTGATGTAGGGGTTGTTCTCAAGGAAGTAGTTCAGGATCGTCTTATCGCTGAAATCCGACCGTGCCGTGCTTGCGACGTAGTTATACTGCGCAAGTGGGAGGAGCATCGTGTCCGGATTCTCAACGCCAAGGGAGACGCTGACGACCGTGTTCGCTACGAGGTTCATGTCGTAGAGAATTTGGTCTGGGGTTTTGTTCACCCACTGAGTCGTCGTGCCGGTTCCGGTCGCTGGAATCGTGACCGAGGTCACGTTCGGAGCGGTGAACAGGCCGACGAGACCGGTGAGGGTGTCGCCGTAAAATGCGATCTTGTTTTCCTTTTGGGCAATCGACCGGCGAGCAGCATTCGCCCGGCGTTGCTCAAGAGGAACGTTGCCGTAGACGGCAGCGCGCATTTCTTGGAGGTTGTACTTGTAAGAAGCGCCCAGCGTCTTCACAGCCGCCGAGTATTCCTTACCGGACACATCCGCGTCTGGAAGGTCGTCAGCATAGTTGCTGATGATCTTCGCAAGACCCGATTGGTCGTACTGGCGGTAGAAGATGTTCTCAGCGCCTGGGTCAGCCTCGGAGCTGACGGGGATGAGTTTACGGGCCTTCAGTTCCGCATACTTGATGTCGTACGTTTGTTGCTTGATGTAGTCGAGCTGACGATTCAAGAACAACGATTCGCCGGCATCGAAGTGAGGCATCTGTTTCATTGCATTTCCCATGTGTTTTTCCTTTCTTCGATTAAGCGATGTTGACTTCAATGACCGCATAGCCTGCGCCGGTCGTGGTTCCGCGAACGAGCAACTGGCCGGTAGCAGCTTGCACGGCGGTTGCCGTGTCAGCGCTATTGCGGAAGTTCCCGAGCGTAGTTCCGCCAGCGCCAGAGGCGAAGCGAACGTATGGGCTGGATCCGTCCGTCATCGCCGTCTCAGCGTTGACCCAGATACGACCACGGCGCATACATGGCACCGAAAAGTACTGAGGATACACTGGAAGCGTGAAGGCTGGGTTTTGAGCCCGGGCCTGGTCGGCTACGACGATACCGAGCTGAGCGCCGACGACAGTGATGTCACCGGACGCAGACGGTGCACGCGCCGCGAGGAACTCAAACGTGGTCGTGTTCGTTTCGTCCGTGATCGCGAGCGTACCGTACGTCATCGCAGCGGCGTAAGCGGCAGCCGACAAAATGTCGAGAACCTCTCCGCTGTCCGCGATTTGGCCGGGGTACGAAACCGCCGGGATGTTGATTGCATAGCTAGTTTGTGGAGCCATAAGTCATCCTTTCCTTTCGCCTATCCGGCAATTATTTACGTTTCGCGGACAAATCAGACTGCCAAAGAGCCCGAGTCGAGCTGATCATCTTTTGGCGAGCGGAGGTCGGGTCAACTTCGGCGGAGTCCATGCGGTTGCCGTTCTCGTCAACGAGTCCGAGCATTGCCCGGCCAGCGTTCTTGCGAGATTCAGAACCTTCCTCTTCGTTCGATTCCAGAATGCTGTCGAAACGGCTCTGGAGATAGACCGAGGATTTGCCTTCGAGATCAGCCTTTGAGTGGCGGTGCTTGATCACGGTGGCGCGGATTTGGTCGTCCGTCATCGAATCGAACTTCTTAGCGAGTTCGTATGGGACGAGTTTTTCGGCCTGGCGTTCAAGCTTCACGCGAGCCCGGATGCGCTTCTCGGTGGAGTCCATGCGATCTGGCTTCGCTTCGCCAGCACCCATGGAGGCCGAGGCCATGGCGTCGAGCTTGCCCATTGCGGCGTCGTACTTGTCTTTCATCTCAGCGAAATCCTTTTTGAGTTGATCAACTGGGGACATCGCAGCTCCGCCGCCTTCGGCAGCGTTTCCGCCTTCAAAGTCTTTCTTTGCGAAAGGGTTCTTCCCTTCCTCTTCCTCGTCGCCCATGTCTTCGTCGGCCTTGCCGCCCTTGGTGACGCCACCGATGACTCCGTGCTCATCGCCGTCTTCTTTCTTGCCCTCTTCCTCTTCGTCGTCGGTCTTTTGGGATCCGCCGCCGGTCATCGAGCCTGGCTTAGGGCCAGTCTTCGCGCCGGAAGAGCGGCCGTCTGGGCCGCCTTGCTCCACTTTCACTTGTGGAGAAATACCCTTCTGATTGATGTCCACGTCTGCTTTGTCTTGTCGCTTTGCCATGTTTTCCTCCAGTTCGGAAAGTTTCGCTCTCATTTCATCGTAACGATCCAGGAGGTCCTGCATCGTGTCCGCTTCGTCGGCAGGGAGTTCAATCTCCTTGCCTAAGATCACAAGTTTCTTCGTCGATGGGCCTTCGGAGTCGGTCGCTGCTTCCTGAGCGAACTCACTGCGATTAGGGATCGAATCCTCATCACTACGCATCACGGCGTCAGCGCTGTCAAGGCGCATGCGAACTTCAGGTCCGGCCCGGCCGCGCTTGACCATCGCGAGATGGTTGTACTTGATATTTTTCTGGCGATAATTATACGGAGCGCCGTTGTACACGCCTTCCTCTTCAACGACGTCGCAGAGGTAACCGCTCGAGAGCTCGCGAATTCCTTCTTTCTCGACGGCGTCGATTCCCTCTTGCTCCTCGACGATGAGGTCGGTGTCGAGAAGATCGCGATTCACTTCCACGCGTTCCGTGGTGTGACCGACCGAATATTGGCCGACGTTCGCAGGCGTCAGCATGACGGGCGGGTGCTCGATCGTGACGGGAGCGTACTGAAGAGTTTTCATCGACTGTGGATCGAACACGTCATCTGGATGCCTCAGCTCTCGGCGAATTTCACCACTGCCGGTCAGATACGGAAAAACACCGACACGCGTAGCGAACCCAGGGATCTTCAAAAAGCCCTGCGGCGTCTTCTCTACGCTTCGCATCTCACCGAAGTCGAACCGTTTTACAGACGTGCCAGACTTTTTCATGTCAATGATCCAAATTCTGACAAAAGTTTAAGCATAGCGCAAGCCGTAAGGCGGGCGGCGATCAAGGCCAACCGATAAAACCCTGATCGCCGCCACCTGTTGGTCTGGGAGACTAGTCAGACCATATTTCATCCGTGAGCTTCGCCGCTCTTCCCTGAACATTTAAAAGTTTCCTCTATGTGGAATAACGCGTCAAGTTTCGATCACGTCTTCGATGATCGGCTCGGCCCAGCAACGGCACTGAAAGTCGCGCTTCGGATGCGCGCGCCGCCCAGTCCGCTTGTCGACGATGGGGGGTTTGGACCAGTCAAAAATCTGGCCGTCGAGTTCTTTATGGTCCTTCCGAACGCGCGAATCCTCTGAAGTTCTCCAGCGATAGCGCGTGAATCCGAGTTGCTTCTGTCGGTGCTCTTCGAGGGCTCCATTGACCTTGCCAATCTGATCGCGCGCGATGAGAGCGGCCTTGTTTCGCGTTACCGCGAAGTTCTTCAGAATGGCTTCCTGAATCTGCGACGAGGGAGCGTCGGCCGTGATCATGGCCACGAGCTGATTCTTGAACACCGGGAGCTTCTCGAGCGGAATCGAACGGATCAGGCCAACGTTCTCGTCGACCACGTTCTGGTAGTACGGCGTCAGTTTTCTGTCATGCATGAACGGCTCGAAGTCGGGAGCGGGCTCCCCGGCTTCTTTGTAGACGGCCTTCATGGTGCGGTTCGTGTTCGACTTCGAGTTGCGGCTGACTTTTGAAATCATCGCAAGCGCCCAGCCCCTGAGCATTGGATCTGGGAAAATGCGCGCGAGATTCTTTTCAACCCATCCAAAAAGGCGTTTCAGCTTCGCCTCGATGTTCTCGTCCATGCGCGGCTGCTCGAGCGCTGCGACCTCGCGCATGTCGGGGAGGATCTCTTTCAGGCCTTTGCTCATGAGCAGTGCGTAGGTCTGCGCGTACTTCCGGAGGTAACGGTGATACTCGCGCTCGGCTGAGGCCGGGTGTGATGGCTCAGGTAGGCGGCGTCTCATCGTCCAGTGTACCTAACGACGATGTAAAACCCGCACGACGGACAACTGATGTCGTAGCGGTCTTCGGTGAACACGTTGAAATAGCCCTTCATGCAATGCCCGCACTGGTAGCGATGATTCCCGAGCCAAACCGCTTTGATCGGAGGGTCGTCATAGATTCCTGCTTTCACAGTAAAAACCGTGAAATCGTTCGTGTTCACCGAATCATTCCGAGATGTGATAGAGCCACATTATTCGGATGCGCGAGATTCCCTTCGATCTCATCGGGTAACTTTTCTTTCGTGTTGACCCAGCGGAACTCGTCGAACTCTTTGTCGGGGTCTTTCTTGAACGTTGGCTTGGTCTCGCCGTCATGCTTATGTTCGTACATATGGACCGCGACGGATTTCCCCATCTCAGGCTCGACAAGCCGAGAGCCAAGGAACTTGAGCTTTTTGGCCTTGAGTCCGGTCTCTTCGTCGAGCTCCCGTACGCCGCCTTGATGAGCGCTCTCCTTTGCCTCGATGTGCCCGCCAGGCAGCGCCCATCGACCGTCCTTCCGCTTACCCATCAGAATCATGTCGCCATCACGTACGACGATGGTCGCAGCGCGTGTTGGCTCTGGCTTGTCGGCTGAATCGTACGCGTAGTACGAGCCGCCCTCGACTGCTTTCGACGACCCTTCGCGCGCGACACCTGCACTGCCTGCGTCCTTCTCGAAGTCAAATCCACTTGGCGAGGTCATTCCGTTTCCGCGTGTCGGCAGAAACGTCCGAGGCTTATTCGGGATTCCCGGACCCTTGATATGCGGGTCAGTGCGCGGATCGCGCATCGGTTCGCTCATGGTCTGCGAGATGAACGACTCGACCTTAGGCACTGGGTTCTCGACTTCGAGCTTTTGGTTCTTCGGGTAGAACGCAAGCCCGGGGTTATTCTCGCCCTGAAACAGACCCTCAACTCCGCGTCCCTCTACGGTCGGGTTGCCTACATCCGCGTCGCCTTTAGAGTTGGCCATCGGGAACTTCTTTTTAGGCTTGCCCTTCAGGTTCTTGTCTTCGCCTTCGGGGTTACGCACATCGTTCCCAGGCTCGGGCTCGGACGGAGGTGGCTCACCTTTCAGCGATTTCTCTCCGGTGCCGCTAGTGGACGAGGTCGTCGACTCGCCTTCCGGGGGCTTATCGCCCGTGCCTGGAATCCCTTCGCCTGGATCATTGCCTTCCATGCCCGGCATCTGACCGCCAGGAATGAGGTCGCCGCTCTCCCGGCCTTCCCAGTCGAGTTTAGTTTCGATCGAATACTCATCGTTGCTGAAACGCGACTCTGCGACCTCAGTCGGGTCGATCACGTTGTGGGTCATGTAAATGTCGTCGGCTTGCGCAACCTTGAGCCTGAGGTCTGCGTTCTCCATATCGTCGAGTACGCGCAGTGATTTGAATTTGAAGTCGATCTGCGGATACTCAGGAAATAGCACTTCGCACAGACGTTTTAACTTCGGGCGCAAATAGTTGTACTGCTCAGTGCCGATGTAGTTGTACCAATTCTGAGACGTAGAGTTCCCGGTGGCATTAGATCCATCCGGGCTTTCACCGAGGAGTTTCGTATGCGGGATATCGGTCTCAGCGACCAGACGGTTCGATTGCTTGTCGAGAAGCTCGGCGACGCCTTCGAGCGACCGCGATTTGTTCTCGTAGGTCTCTTGATCGGTGTCGATGAGGATCGCGCGAATAACCGACTTGGCATAGTTGATGGTCTCGATGCGGTTCCGAACAACGTCGACCTTGCCCGCCGAGATGAGGTTCGCGAGATTCTTCATGCCGTAGACGTCTACGTTGAAATCCTGAAGGCAAGCCGCAGCCGCATCGTTTGAAATCTCGTAGTTTCTGATCGCATTGTACGGACGATTCAGAATCGAGTCGTGCCAGTAGTTGTTTCGGATGTAGGTTCGGCGCGGGACGAGCTGTCCGTCGAACCGGAGCATGCGGGTCCAGTGGATCGGGTAGCCCTTGAACTGCGAGCCCATCTGGACATTGAGATAGTAAATTCTGGGCATTCCCCAGTTAGGTGAGCCGAAATCGAATTCCACATCCGTCGTGAGAATGCGAAGGTCCCAGCGCGAAAGATCGCGTAGACCGATGACCTTTTCACCAACCTGGAGCGGGCTAGAAGGATCTCGGGTGTCAGTGACGATGTGACAAACTGCACCGCCGTAAGCTCGTCCCCACTTCCAAGACTTGAGCAAAGCGCCTCGGACGTCGAGTTCTTCGCAGCGTGGGTTGATGACTTTTTCAATGTCTTCCTTTTCTACGTTGAGCCAGTCAACCCAGTGACGGAGAGCTTCCTCTGGGATGAGGTCCACGATTCGAGATGGGATGCCTCCGCCGGCGTAAAGCTGCTCGTAGAACTCTGGCGGATGCATCTCCCAGTTGGCGCGTGCGTGCGTGCGTTTGTCAGCAGAGGTCCCGAGCAGGGTCGCGAGATTCGACCAACTATCCATGCGCTGCCCAGGAATCTTTGGCTCGATGATTTTTTTCATTCGTCAATCCTTTTGGAAGCTATTTTAAAATAGTCTTCATCTTTTTCAATTCCGATGAAATCAAAATCATTTTTTGCTGCCACTCCTGTGCTCCCGCTGCCCATGAACGGGTCAAGAACGATGCCGCCCGGAGGCGTGACGAGTTTAATCAGGTAGGACATCAGCGCGGTGGATTTCACGGTGGGGTGCGTGTTGCCGTCACCCTTGTCGGACTTCGAAGCTTTAGCTACATAAAAGAAACGAGAGGCCCCGCCTGAGTCGTTGTGGCTCATGAAATTATCAGTCTTCATCTTGTAAGATTGAAGTGTTATCCCATTACCTCCGTCGGTTCCGGCTGGTTTAGTCCGATGTGGGCGGGTAATTGAAAATCCGCTCTGCTCATCCAGCGCCGCTGCTGCCTCTTCGTCTAAGACTAGGTTCGCGGGGAAGCGGCCCGTCGAGCTGTCGGGTTTTGGAGGCCGTTCGGTATTAGCCCCACTCATCGAGAGATTTTCGGACGCTTTACTCCCGGACTTAGACCAGCCCGATTCAAATGCGCCTGGCACCCGACTCGCATCAATGTTAATCCCGCCTGTCCCGTGCTTTAAGACGTTCGCCGCTACGGTTTTTTCGGAGCATGGCTTCCGTACTAAGATCCAGTGCTCGGACGCTGGCTTAAGCGCAGTTCCCCATCCGGCCCATTGCAAGCCCGCGCCAGCCTTTTCAAGATTCATCGATTTCGGAAACCCAGTCCCGAAGAGGTGCGTGACCACATCCCGCACTTCAAAGCCCGCATCCTCAAGCGCCGTAGCCGTCCAGTGAGACGTGCGAGGGAGCGCCCAAACTAATCCGTGAGCGCCGGGCTTTAGAACGCGGAGGCATTCGGACATGACGGATGTCATCCACTTAATCCACTCATCGCGTCCGCCCTTGTCGTCGTCCCAGTCTTTCCCCATGAACGAGATCCCGGCCGGCGGATCGGTGACAAGAGAATCAATTGAATTCGATTCGATTGAAGCTAGTTTTTCTAAACAGTCCCCTTTTAAAAGCCTCATCGTCTCCCCAGTGCCTCCATAGCTCTCATAGAAGAGGCCATGCGTCCGAAGTAATTCACCGCCATAGTTGCACAATCCACGGTATCGTCGTTCTTGGCCTTTGGAAACTTGGTTATTTCGTTCAAGTTTAAGTTGACCCATGGATGGATCGTCTCATCCGGGTACCAGACGTTTCCAGCATGGTACAGCGGTGCGACAGCGGCGAGGCGAGCGGCCTTTTCAGTTTTCGGGCGGTTGGCCTCGATGCCAGGGAACGTGGCTTTCAGAGTTTCGATGACGGCCGCACCATTTGCATGTTCTTCGATCTCCTTATGGAAAGCGTCAGGATAAAGACCGAACATCCGCTCGAGCGCCTGGAGTTGATCCGCAAAGCCCATTTGTGCGCGTATTTGCGCAATAAGGTAAATGTTAGCACCCGCGCGTCCCCAAGCCTCAACCACTGCAAAGTCATTTTCTTCGCCCTCTTTGTAGGTCAAGTCAGCGAATACCGCGACTTCCTCCATGCGTGGAAGCTCTTTGTAGCGCTTGATCCACTCGCCACGGATGATATTCCCGCCGACCTGCACAGGCTTCCCCTGGTATAGGGCCGACCAAACCATTTCGCCAACTTCTCGACGCATCAGATCGAGAGCAGCGCGGTCGTAGCGGTCCGGGCATAAGGGCTCGCCCTCGGGCCTGCCCATTGGGTCGTTCTTCTCGGCGATGGCGGCGAGGTTGATATACTCCCAGTTTCCCTGCGCTTCGAGCTCGCCGATCATGTCGGCCTCGTGCCAGCGCGTGTGCAGGACAATGATTGAGCCGCCAGGCGCGAGACGAGTTGTCGCGACCGAGCGGAACCAATCCATGTTGCGCTCGCGGATACGCGGAGACATCGCCTCCTCGTAGTTCTTAAACGGGTCATCGACGATGAAAAGATCAGCGCCTTGGCCCGTAGCCGGACCGTCGACACCGACCGAGAGCATCTGCCCTTCGGCACGTGTGATGAACAGGCGCTTAGACTTCGAGTCGTTCTTGATCGGAACGAACGCACGCCGGTTGTGCATGAGATTGTTTTTCACGCGCGATCCCCACGTGTCGGCGTAGGCCTGAGCGTAGGTGCCGAGAATGACTTTTTTATTTGGCCATTGATTCAGGAACCACGTCGGGACCCAGTTGGATATGAGCTGCGATTTACCGTGCTGAGGTGGCGCGGAGACGAGTATCCGTGCGCCGCCTTTATCAATTGCGTCTCTGATTCTAGTTCCGAGGTACTGCACCCACGGATACGCGATCCATCGTCCTTCGCTTGCCCACTCGGCGAAGGTGTCTGGCCACATTCTGACAACGCTCGCTCCGATAGCCTCTTCCATCGGCTCAATCTGGATCTATGATCAGAATGAGCAAAATCGCGGCGATTGCCACGAGCAGAGAGTCGCCGAGTCCGAGCATGATGTCGGAAAGCTCAGGAGTTATCCGCATCAGCTCATCTGTTGGTACAGGTGTTGGACGAGCGGCCACTTGATCGCGCCGACAGACGACTTCGAGGCCTCTTTGGCCTTCTCCCATTTGGCATCGTCAAGCTTTTCGCCGAGCGCGTTTTCAAACGAATGCTTGGCCACGGCTTCGTCGGCGTCGAACGCGTCGTAGTGCTCCATGGCTTGCTTCGCGGTGAACCCGCGACTGATCACATTCCCCTCGGCGCTTCGGAGAACGTAGACTTTACCTTCGCGCTGGAGCGAGTCCATTTTCTGCCACGGTTCGCCTGGCTGCTTTTGCATCGACATCGGAGCCGAGACCGGGCCGTGTTGAGAAGAGTGCGTATGGCCTGGTTCATTGTGCATAGGACCGGTCTCATAGGTGTCTTCCTCGAACTCGTAAAGATGCGTGTGCATCGCTGATTGATCCTTGCAGGGCTTCATGAGCGCGCCGCCCGTGAAGTCGCCGGAGTCAAGGCGATGGCGATGGTCTTCGATGGCGTCGCGGCGGATGGTAGACTTTCTGATTTTCATTTCTCTTCCCCTTTTTTGGCCTTCGCGACTCGAAGGGCCAGTTGCCTTGCGTCTTCTTTTAAAGCTGGATCGCTCATAATAGCCGCCATGTCTTCCAGGCTCATGCCACTCGTCTTTAACTCTCCGGACAGCTCTAGTCGATCATTGAAGAGTTTAAAGTGCTTTCCGAGCAATTCCAAGGCGCGCGTCTTGTCGTGCGTGCGTATCTTTTTGCGGTTCCCGATCTTCACCATTTCGCGGCCCTGGCGCTCCATGAGCTCGTCAGTCTCCATGGACGCAATCGCGGCCTGAGTGCTCTCGTCCATGTCGTGGATGTTCTTCATTGAGCCGTCTTCGGCGTAGGCGTTTTTCAGGTTCATGAACGCGAGCTTGGCCATTTCCGCGATCACGCGCTCAGCGGTGATGCCGGTCTTGGCGGCGTGTTTTTCGAGGCCTTTTTCAATTGCTTGCCGCACCTCAGCATTGTCCAGCATGCGAGGCCCGCAAGAGTGTGCGCTTTTCTCGGAGTACCCGGCTGCGATGGCCGCCCTCGTCGCGTTCTTATCTATTAGATATTCCTGAACAAATGCCCGTTGTTTTGGATTCACAAATTTCAGAATAGGTCAAGTTTGACATGGGGTCAAAGACAAAGGATTGACGAAGGGCTTGACTTCTATAACGCCATGCGATAACCTTGAATTACATTCAAAGTTGAAAACGATAAGGAGACTAATCGTGAAGACTCAATCAAAAGAAAAGATCGAAAAAGCCGCTCGCCTTCATGCCCTGATTCAAGCCCGCCTTCAGTTCGAGAAGGAGGAAGCGGAACTCAAGGATTTCTTCAAAGAAGACATCAAGGACGGCGTACTCGAAGCCGGCGAAATCACCATCATCGTCGAAACGAAGAACCGGACGACGCTTGACCGCAAGAAGCTTCTCGTCGAACTCGGAGACCTGGAGAAGTTCGAGAGCCAGACGCAGTTCAAGCAGGTCACCGTGAAGTCACGGGAGGTCGCGTGAAAAAGCTATCCATCCAAAGCTCCCACGTCGTTGAGCATACGCACGACGAAATCGCCGAGGCGCTTGCGAACATGGACTCAGCCGCGTACGCCGCCCTCATGAAGACCTACACCGAATACCTTGAGTCCGCGTGCGGTAGAAACGGAGCCCGTGCCGAGCAACAGGAATGCCATATCGCCGCGAGCCTTGGCGAGGAAGCCAAGAAATTTTTCAGGAGCGTCGTTACGTTTATCGACATTGCAGAATCGGAGAACAAATGAACCCCACCGAAGTCTCCCACGCTCGTACGCTTGCGTGTGTAAGGGCCTGCGAAGGTATCGATGACCCCTCACTGCTCCCACTCGTCCTGAACTCGCTAGAGGTCCGTGCCGAGAAGGCTGACCACCGTATGGAGGAGCTCATCAAAACGCTTGAGACCGTTCAATCTCATCTGTTTGAGAAGCCTCTCGTGACCACCGGCGACCGTCTTATTTTGCAATTGATTCACGCGACGATTAATAAGGCGAAAGGGATTCACGATGGGCCAACTGATTAGACCTCCGTGCCCACGGTGCAAGGGCTACGGCTCGGTAGAAATCCCCGGGGACTGGAAAGAATGCCCAGTCTGCCATGGAACTGGATTACAAGAACTACAGGAGCTAAAAGATGACAAAGAATCCTGAAGAGAAATCTCCCGGCCGAATCCTGTGCTGGGAGTGCGGACGAAAGCTCTGGGGCACCCGCTGCGAAAAACTGAAAATAGACGGCCACCCGCGCTCGCTTCACATCCAGTGCGCGAAGAATGTGAAACGAAGTCTGAACTTCGTAAGGCGCGGCGACGAGTACGTTTCAATGATGTGGGTCACGGCGGAGCGTTCCGAACCGGAAGGCGGGTAGGATGAAGACGTTAATTAACATCGTGATAGGCTTTCTCGTTTTCGGTGGGATTTTTTGGTTCTGCGTCGAATTCAAAGACGTCGTCGAGTGGGTCGGGTTCGGAATAATAACTCTCTTCATCCTCATGATGATTTGCGGGTTCGCGCACGCCATCGGCGCTGCGATCTTGGAGGCCTTTCGATGAAAACTGCCCTTGAGTATTATGAGGAAACGCGAAGGCTTCCTGAATGGGGCGGAAGCGTTAGTAATTATAAATCGGACGACTGCGCAAATCGGGCGCTGAACAAGATCCGCGCCCTGCTCGCGAAGGAGGCGGGATGAAGACTTACTGGATATGGGATAGTTCCAATTACGATAAAGGTATGCAAGCCGGTGAGACGCGGCCCTACTTCGCGGATTATATTTCCGACTACGAGCACGAGAGGAAAACGCTCTTAGAAGTTGTCGCATACCGCGATTTTGTTAACCTCGAATCCCGCCTGAAATGGGCTGAGGATCTTTTGAAGGTTGCTCATGGCCTTATATTGGTTGCAGAACAGCAAACCCCAAAAATTCAGATAGCGTATGAATCGTTCCTTTCCGACATCGCGAAAGGCTTTCCGGGAGGGGAGAAGGAATGAACAACTGTGAATGTGATTACAAGCCATATTTTTCCTGTAAAACGTGCTGCTACTCCACCACTTCGTGGATGAAGGCTGAGAAGCACGAAAAGGAAACAGGCCACGACGTAGAGGAAGTGATGGACTCAGAATGAAATCTATAAACGACCTAATCGACGGCGCGATGGATGTGAAGTGCGATGCGGGACGCTTGCGCAACGAAACACACGTCAACCTGTATACGAACGGATTCAATGACGGAGCCCGCGCCGTCGGAGAGCCTTTGGCGGCGGCGCTGAAAGCGATCGAACCTACTTTAATAGAGCTTTCCAAAACGCTGCTTAAAGCGAACTGCAAAGGAAACGGTGTGGCTGAACACGACGCAATTTTGATTTCGATTGGATTTCTTGAGGCCAAGATCCGCTCTCTACTCTCGAAAGGAATCGAATGAAGACGGAGAAAAGCGAGAGAAAAGAGGCCCGCAATGAATGCAACGAAAACCTTAAAAACGACATCCCGCCAACGGCGACGATTACACTCGGAGATTTTCGCTTTGTCTCCGACCTCCTCGACGACATCGACGAACTCCAGGCGCGGTGTGAGGAGCTCAAAGGACTTTACGATGCGGAATATAATCACACGCAGTCGCTTCGGGCTAAATGCGAATGGCAAGCCGGGATGTTGAATGAAGCGAAACGGATTTTCACTACACTTGACGGGCCTGGAGCGTCCGAGTGGCTCTCCAACCTTGCGAGCGCGCAGGAGGGGAAGGCGAAGTGAAAATAAGCGAAGGTTTCCGAAAACAGCTTCGTAAGCGACCAAAGCGTGGCGACACCGATTCAATGATTATCCACGATCTTCTCGACGATGTCGGCGCACTCGCGGCGCGGCTTTGGTGGTCTAATAAGATGTTGGTTCGCGCGAAGTCCTTCGTATGTTCGGATGCGAATGAGCAGGCCCATAACGGATATAAAATTGATGACCATGAAAAATGGTTAGATGACCTAAATCGCGGGCCCGAAGGGAAGACAAAATGATTGACCTCACCGAGCTCCGCCAAAAGGCGGAACGTCACCACGACATCGCTGGGCTCTGCATGACCCCGAGAGACGTTCTCGCCCTACTTGACCAAGTCCGCGACGCCCGCGCCTTAGTCGAAGCGGACAACTCCGCTCTTAAGAAAGCGGAAGCGCGCCTTCTTTGGGCCGAAAAAATGCTAAAGCGTGCGGACGCTCTGCTCGGGGAAGCGCGCCCGTCCGGAGTCGAGCATCAGAACCTCTGCCACGAATGGTACTTCGATCTCGCTCGTGGTCCTGAAAGCGATATAAACTTCGCTCTGGTCGTCGTAAAGGTGGACGCATGAAAGCCGAATCTCATCTCGAAGCCGTCGTGCTTGGCCTTCTCGGTCTCGCTCTGATTCTTGCGGTCGTGCTTTCGCACAAGCCAGATCCGCAGCCTCTTACGAAAGGCACGTTCTTTTACAAGGTCGTGCCCGAATCAGGTCCAGAGGTTTCTCGCGAGTAGTAAGCAAATGATCATGAGCGCGATGAGTATCGATTTCGGAACTCTTCGCTTTCTCGTCAGAGGCCAGGCCCGCTCGTCTTGAGAGTCGAATTTTCTGTCCATCAGTTCATGATACGACTCGAATACCATGCGGGCAATCCCCCAACTTGATGCCCATGCCGACCCCACGCCTGAAATGCTCAAGTAACGTTCCTCGTGAATTCTGCTCGTAGCTGAGCAGTACTTTAGTCATAACGGAATTTCCTACGAGCATGTCGTTCGGATCTTTCCGTCCTGATTCGATAGAGCGGAGCATCGCAATCGTCGCGCCGAGAATAAAAAGCCGCTCGGCGTTCGTGAAATTTTTTACAAGCTCTTTGCCAACCCGCTCGCAATTTGAACAAATCATTTTTTTGCTTCCTTCCGCTCGAGAGTAGTTTTAACCGCGTGGCAAGGCTTACACAAAGCCTGTAGACCACTCGATGGACAGAACAGGCGCGCGATAAATCCAGCGTCCACATCGCCGACCCTTGCAACGTGGTCGACAAATATTTTAGGCGTCACGGCCCGGCACGATTCGCACCTGTAGAATCCGGTCGCATCGGTTGCTCTCTGTAGACAAAGCCTCCGGGGATACGACCACGACCAGACCTGTCGGATGGCCTTCCTGATTTTTTCAACGTCTACCGGCGACAGGCCGTCGATTCTCTCAGGTTTTGGTTTCTTCGGCTTCGGCGGTTTTTTCGCGCGCGCCATCTAAACCGCCCGGCACGCTGGCCCGGTAGGCTTTGGTTTATGAGGGCACGACTCGTCTTTCACGTTGAAAGCAAGTCCGTGGTCTTTTCTCACCTGTGCAAGAAGCGCGTCTCGCTGCTCAGGCTCGAAGCTCACGATGAACTTCCCAATCATGACCGAGGCGAAATCCATGTCTCGCCGACACCGAAGCGCCGTCTTGATATCGTTTCGCCCGGCCTTCTGAAGCTGCATGCTCGAAATCTTTATCGACGCCGCCGTGAGGAGCATCAGCATGACCCGCTCATCGGACGAGAAAAGCTCCGCCATCAGGCGCTTCGTCTCGGCATCGAACGCCGAGCATTCCGCGCATCCCGACTCTTCAGGTTGCGATGTCATATTCTTTGTCCGTCGCCTTGAGGCCGGAAATATCTTTCCGCTCTTCGATGAGTTCGAGTGCGATTTGTTTCCAGCCCTCGACTTTTGATTTTTCAACAGAAAGATTCTTTAACAATCCTTCAATGCGTTTCTCTTGCCCGTTCAGCTTCGCTTCGTAGGATGAAAGACGCATTTGTGCGCCGTCCAGCACCTCTTCGAGCTGTGCCAAATTGGTGCGGAGTCCCGCGATAGTTGCGTCTTTGCTTTTTTGTGCCATCTGAAAGTGCCCCTTTGTGACGATGGTTGATGTGTTTTCGGTCGTACAGGCACCGTCACGAAACTGTCAACGCGTTTTCTGTGAGGCAGTCCGCCACAAAAATTATTTGCGGTGCGCGATCACCTGTGATCGAAAATTAAGATGGAAAAACCATCACTCAGTAAAAGTTCAGGATTCACTCACGAGAAAACGCATCGCGGCGAAACGGATACATGGCTCACCCCGTTACCGCTTATTCAGAAACTTGGCCGGTTCGATCTCGACCCGTGCGGGTATCCCGGACACCGAACAGCGTCCACGCTCGTGTGTTCGCCCGACGACGGTCTCGGCACGGCGTGGTTTAACCGGGTGTGGCTGAACCCGCCTTATGGTCCGGCGACCGGACGGTGGCTTATGCGGCTTGCCTCGCACGCGGAGCTCGGCGGGACCGGGATCGCGCTCGTCTTCGCCCGCACGGACACGAAATGGTTTCAGGCCATTGCAGATCAGGCAGACGCGTTTCTCTTCATGGCGGGGCGGGTGCGCTTTCTCAGGCCGGACGGAGCGCCGGCCGACTGCGCGGCAGCGCCCTCGGTCTTAATCGCGTTTGGGCGCAGCGAGGCGCGCGTGCTGAAAGCTTGCGGAATTCCGGGCGTGTTCTTCAACACGGCGAAAAGACCATAATAGGGTCTTTCCCTGATATCGGGGCCGCAGTTTATGTCAAAAAAAGACATAAACTGGTCTTTTTATGTCTTTCCTGAGTCGCCTCAGTTCAGGGCTCGGTCGCGGGCTAAATCTTACGCGCGAACCGGGCGTAGTAGTGCCGGGTCCGCGTGTTCTGGTCCTGGACGAGGAACCAGAATTTCTTCTCGGAAATTTTGAGTAGCTTCACGAGACGCTCGCCAAGCGAGTTCGAGATGTGGACCGGCCGTCCGCCCCGCTCGATGTGGGCAAGGTACTCAGGGGTGATTTTAAGCCTCTTGGCGGCGGTCTCACGGGTCATCAGGGCAGCTTCCCTACGCGCCCGCAAGAGCGCGACGAGGGTTGGGTTTGATCGGATCATGGGTTTAGTCTCCTGATCGAATAATGGCACGGCGGGCCAAACTCTGTCAATAGAGAATACTCACTGTAATTGCAGTGTTTTAACAGAACTCTACTGCACAGCGCCCCTTATGGGGCCTTATTTGTAGGGTCGACTCGTGTCCGCACTCGCCCCTAAAAGTTAGGTCAATGTTCTCGTAGCGGTCGTCTTCGCTCCGTGAGGTCTCGACCTTAACGACCCCGAGATACTGGCCAAGTGCGAGATCAGCGCACTTGGGGCACGCAATCTCTCTTCCGTTTACATAATTTGAAAATTTCACAAAATCAGGTGCGTTGTTTTTCATAGAGTTCATATACAGAGGTTGTGAGTCAAAGTCAACTACAGTGACGCACTGCGCCTGCATACAATTGTAGCTGTTGTAGGGGGGGGGTCTATAGGGCCTAGGGCTATAACACATCAAGTCTAACTATAGGCCGGGATACAATTACAATTACAACAATTATATATATATATAATATTATTATATATTTTATATATTATGCTATGTGTTGAATTGTATAGCACTGAGTCATTTATCTGATTCTTTCTGTCAACCTCTATAATACCTGACCGATAACTCGGTCGGGTATTCATCGTCAGAAACAAGACAACTGACCAAACAGGTCAAGTAGCGTGCCACACCTTGGCCCGGCTGTCCGAGACGGCCGACCGGATCTTCCCCTCGGACTCAAGGGAACCCAAAATCTCATGGCGCTCGCTCGTGCGCAAAAAGCGCGTTTTTCCGATGAGGCGCGAGTGGGTGATTGAGCCGGAGCTCTGGATGATCGAGAGCACCCGCATGACGTTCGTCTCTTGCGTGTTCTCCGCCCCCAGCTCGGGCAGTAGCATGGTCGAATTGTGGTAGGACGCCTTGACGGTCGCAATCGCCCATTCAACGTCCCAGAGGCGAACCAAGGCCCCGTCGAGCGCCCCGTGGATGAGGGCCAGCTTCTGAGCCTGCACTCCGGCCCGCGTAAGGAAGTGCCTTTCCATCTCGTCCGTGTCTGACAGCGAAATACGCTGCGAGCAGTCAAGATCGTATGCGTCCAAAGCGAGCTGAGCATTCTCGTCGATCGGGATGAGAGTCGGCTCAGGTTTTGGCGACATCATGTTTTTCCGGTCGAGTTGGCCGTACTTCTGAAGCTCCGTGAAAAGAGTGATGAGTTCCGTGGCGCGCGCCTCGTTCCAAATCGACTTCCGAAGCTCTCCATATGCCGAGTCATTGAAGATCAAACACCGAGGGAGAAACCCGCCAGTCACGAATTCCTTATTTACCGACCCCTTCAAATTTCCGGGAGTGGTCGACATCAGGGCCGTCACGCATGGATGCCAGACCTGGACTCTTTCACGCCCGACCGAGTCTGGACCGATGAAAAGCGAACTCGAATCGGTATAAAGCCCGTTTAGGATATCGAGCATGTCCTGTTGAAACACACCGCCGTCCCGGATGACTTTAAAGAGGGACGAGCACTCATCGATCAGGTCCAGCCGCTCACGACGTCCGACGAGATCCTTGATCATGGCCGAAGACGAGCGGAAGCCGCCGGAGCCGATGAGGTCGAGCGAATTTTCGGCCGAAAATAAACGCTTAGCCGTCGTGTAAGGAAATGATTTTCCGGCCCCAGTGGGGGCCACATTTATAACGTAAACATTTGGCCAAGTGTTTCCGAGCCTAAGCCGATTTCCGATCACGGCCGCGCCAATCGCAATCGCCCCTCCCATCGAAAGAGCGGGCTGCGCGCGGACGGCAAATTCGTTGATTTGGTCCCTGATTTTTTTAAGACCGCCACGAGGCTCCGGCCATGGCGCTTCCTCGAAGGCTCGCCCGACAGGTGAAAGGAGTGCCGACACGTCAACGAGCTCGGACCCCGAAATCAGCGGAATGGCTGGAGTCGACTGTGTTTGAATTTGCCGGCGATTATAGGTCTTTGCATTTGAAGCGTAAAAGAAAAGCGCATTGGTCACCGGGTCCGCGTGACAGTCAGGTCTCGTCGAATCAGAAAAATATCCGACCGGAAAATGGTTTTCCTCATCGAACCGGAGAAGCTCGCGAACTGCCTCGTCAGGCGTCACGCTTCTCGCGATCATGGCGTTCGCGATTACTTTCAAGCGGTCGTGCGAACCGGTGGGCGAGCCTCGCTTCGGGTCATCGTTCGTCCATGGGCCGCCGACGAGGTCGACTCCGGTCGTACCGAACTTACCAGCGGATTCGCCTTGCTCAAGTGCCGTGCGCAGCGATGCCAGGTCTTCCGGTCCAAAGGTAGGAAGATCGCAAATATCGAAATTCTCAAGCGTATCCGGCGTCTGCCAAAAATATGGTTCGCCAGTCTCGGGGTGCGTTGTAGGAGGGAGGACGGTTTGTTTCCCGAGCCCCAGAACGTCGATAACGCCCGCTATTTTACAGGACGGCACGCGGGAGTCGTACCGAAAGAACCGTGTCTCCCCCTTTCGTCCGCGCTTGGACACCGGCGAGTAAGGACACGCCGATATAATTTTCGGATCATCCGAATCAATGTCGAGCGCAAGTACGCCGCTCGCCGGGCCGCACGCGAGCCCGTAGCGTTTCGCCTTCGTCTCTTCCCAGAGGTAGCACTCCTCTTCAGTAGGAAGCCTTACACAGTACTCTTCCCATGCCTCCCCGAACTCGCGCCCCTGAAAATCAGGCCTTTTCGAGTCATTTTTGATCGGGATGAGCGAAAGACCGCGCTCGCGGTATTTGTTAAACACGCGTCACTCCGATCCGGAACCGCGAAGAAACCTGAAATACGCCTAGACGACATTCTGCATGACTGGTAAACAGATCGTACCTCTTGTCTGCCGAGTTTAAACCACACGGCGGTTCACTGAAGGTGCCCAAAGAGTGGATCGGAGAAATCTGATCCACTCTTTTTATTTTCGCTTTTTGACTTGCATAGCGACTACCGCTTGAGTAGTAACTCTCTCAGGGCACAAAAGTGAAGATCGAATCAGGGACAAATACAAAAAACTTTTTGTGCATGTCTGAATCAAAAACCAAGGGGCATCAAAATGAAAGTGAACAACACACGTAACGCAGAAAGCGGCACGATTAAAATCGTCGTCGCCGGAGAGCCGGGAAACGGAAAGACGTCGCTCGCGCGGACGATCGAAGCAGGTCTCGGCGAAAAAGTCCTTCTCATCTCCGCCGAAGCCGGCCTTCTTTCTCTGAAGGGATCGGACGTCGACTTCGTCGAACTCCAAATCGATGACGCAGGAAACGAGGTCCCAAAAGAAAAACGGATCGAGCGCCTTGGCGAAATTTTCGTCTGGCTAAAAGAGCCGGAGCAGGTGGCCAAGTACAAATGGATCTTCGTGGACTCCCTGACCGAGGTTCAACAGAACCTCCTCGAGTATCTCGAGACCGTGAAGGACGCGGAAGGAAACCTCGTCTTCGGGGGTCCTAAGAACACTATTAAGAAATACGGCGAGCTCTCGACCCGGATGATGGCGCTTGCGAAAATTTTCCGGGACATCGGCCACTATAACGTTGTGTTCTCGGCGCTCGTAAAAACCGAGAAGGACGCCGACGATATCCCGAAAATGAAAATCAACCTCATCGGGGCGTTCGCTGACCGTCTTCCGGCACTGTTCGACGAGGTTCTATATCTCGGCGTCACCGAAGAGCAGGATGAGAACGGCGTTCACGTCCGTAAGATCCTTACTCAGAAAACAAACAAGATCGACTTTCCGAAAGACCGATCGGGCAAGCTCTCTACGCTTGAGCCTGCGGACCTTTCGGTCATCGTCAAAAAGATTCGCGGAAGCACTGCGCTCATCGCGGATATTTCTGCCAAGGCCAAAGCGGCTTCGGCGGAAGCTAAATCAACCAAAGCAGAACAAACGGCACAACAGGGAGCATGACAATGGGTCTCAATTTAAATCTCGAAGGCGTACAAGAAAACTCTCCGATTCCAGACGGAGTGTATCCAGTCATCCTGAACTCGGCAGAGGTCGCACCGACCAAGGCCGGCGGTTCGATGATTAAGGTTCAACTGAAAATCCAGGAAGGTGCCCCGCACGCGGGTCGCGTTCTGTTTGATCAGTTCAATATCGAAAACGCGAATCCGAAAGCTGCCCAAATCGGGCTTGGTCAGCTCAAGACGATGATGAAAGCTTTCGGCCACAAGAATCCGAACATGCTGAAATCGTCTGAAGAGCTCATCGGCTTGAAAGGAATCGTCGCGGTAAAAGTCGTCGATGACGGCGGATCGTACGGACCACAAACGCGCGTGCGCGCGTATAAGCCTCTGGCTGCAAGCGAAGGCGGTGGGTTCGCCCCTACCACTGCGCCGGCAACCGGAACGGCAGCTAAAACAAATCCCTTCGGTTAATTTCCCCGAAATGAATTGTCTTTAGCAGCCTAAAAAGGAGACGCCCCGGATAGACCATGAAGCTATCTGGGGCGCGCTCCGAAAAGGAATGAAATGAACTGCCCAGTGTGCGCATGCGAAACGTCTGTAGTCGACTCCAGGCCCATGCCTTACGGCATCAGGCGTCGCCGTAAATGCGACGTGTGTACGAATAAGTTTTCTACCGTCGAGATGCGTGTCGGCGCAATCCCGTCCGAAGAGTTCGCTAGACTTGCGGCCCGCTTTTACCAGGAAGCCGTCGCGCTAGTGACCAAGAACAACGAGATTGAAAATTCAGTAAACAAATGGGTCACTAAATGAGCTTCGCCAATCCCGATCAGTGCCCGCAGTGCACGCTTCAGGGTCAGTCTCATTTTCACGGTACGACGGACATCACGATGCAGGTGAGCTGTGTGAATGGGCATGTATCGAACGTGATCCTAAAATTTGATTTGAAAGAGCTGACTTTCATCGACACCAAAAGCGGCCGACTCATCCGGTACGACAAAATAAAAAAGCCTGAAAAACCAAACCTCAACTTTAGCTAAGTGCGAACTGATATGAGAAAATTAAAAACACCAAGGACCCCGCTTGGGCCGTTCGAGACCGACGATTACGGCCCCTACTTTGAAATCCCCCTTACACAGGGGATGCACGCGAAGGTTTCTCCCGAAGACGCTCCTATTATCGGCGCTCACTGTTGGTACGCGTCCCACGAGTCGCGTAGGACTAAGTTCTACGCCGTCCGCTGGACGACGATGAACGGCAAGCGCGTGAAGCTCCGGATGCACCGAGAAATCATGGGGCTTCCCACCGGCGATATCGACTCGCTCGTGGTGGACCATCTGCCGCCTCATCACGATAGTCTCGACAATCGGCGCTCCCGTCTTGAGGTCATCACACAGGACGAGAACATGCGTCGCTCGAAGGGATGGAAAAAGAAGCCAGAGGAGCCGTCGCTATGAGTGAACTCGTCGCGCGCCCTTACCAGCTTGAACTCGTCGACTCCGTGTGGACGGAGCTTTTCACCGAATCGGTTGCCCTCGCGCAGCTCCCCACCGGCGGCGGTAAGACCTTTTGCTTTTCTCTTCTCATCAAAAAGGCGCTTGAGATTCCAGGCGTTCGCGTTGGCGTCGTGATGGGGCGCGTGGACCTCGTTAAACAGACAGAGAGAGCCATCGCCCGTGTAATTCCAAGAAAAGATATTGGCATTTACTGTGGCAGCATGAACCGAAAAGAGGTCAGGAGACCCGTCACAATCGCGTCGATTCAATCGATTCGTGACATCAAGGATCTTTTTTTCAACCTCCTCATCATCGATGAGGCTCACAACTTTGACCAAAACAAAGGCGGCTATTTAGAGTTCATCGACTCGGCTAGGCTCACAAACCCAAAGGTCAAAATCGTAGGGTGGACTGCGACTCCGTTCCGCTCCGACGGCCGCATTTACGGGAAGGGAAGTTTTTTTCCTAGGCTCTGTTATCAGAAAACGATTCAAGACATGATCGCTCTCGGCTTTCTTTGCCGCCCTATTTTAAAGCAGGGCGACAACTCATTCGACACGTCTCTACTGCGCGTACGTGCGGGCGAGTACCGTCAGGAAGACGTTGATAAACTTGTTTCGGATGAAAGCACGCTTGAGCTCCAGGTGAAAGACGCGCTCGAAAAAATGAAGGGCCGCACCTGCGTGGCCTGGGCGACTGCCAACATTGACCACTGCAACCGAGTCTTGGACGAGCTCCAGGCAAGAGGCGAATATGCGACTTCGGTCCACTCGAAACAAAACAAAGAAACTCGAAATACGAATCTCTCTGCATTCATGGGCGGCGGTCCTCGCCACATGGTATTCGTCTCAATTCTTTCCGAAGGGTTCGATCATCCCCCTATTGATTGCGTTGTGCTCATGCGCCCTACTCGTTCCCCTGTCTTATATATTCAGACGGTTGGTCGAGGTCTTAGAATTGCGAATGAGAAAAACAACTGTCTCGTACTCGACTACGGGCAGGTCGTACGATTACTCGGCCCGCTTGATGAGCCGAACATCAAAGGATCAAAGCGAGAAGTCGACTCCTCTAAAGGAGAAGCCGTTCTAAAACTTTGCGACACGTGCCAAACCTGGGTTCCTGGCGGATGCAAAGAGTGCCCGGAGTGCAGCGCTCCGTTTCCGATCCTTCCACCCGAAGAGAAGCTCGATAGAGCGCCTGAGGTTGAAGCCAAAATTCTGTCGGAGAAGACAAAGCCCGTTACCGAGCACCTTGGCCCAGCCTATATCGGCATGCACGAATCGAAATCAGGAAATCAATGTATCCGGATCACGTACCGCGACGGCAACATGCTGAGCCGCTGGGGCGGATACTTCGGGACGAGCGAGTACTTCGTCGTGACGTCAACGTGGGCCATGGAGCGCCTTGAGCGCCGCCTAACCGACATCGACGCGGATTTGCCAGGCATTCCATTCGACGAAGAGATCAAGGTCCCAGGCACGTTTGAAGTCACCAAGACAAAGGACGGGAAATATGATCGAATCATTTCAGTAAAAAAAGTTTCAAGCTCCGCCCCTCAACCGGATCAACTTGATTTCACCGAAGACGACATTCCATTTTGAAAGGGAAAAATATGGCTAGACATCTGAACGCACCGCTCTCTTCTTTTATCACTGCGAGAATCCCAATCGCTCCGGACGCGAACACCGATCCGACCATGCTCTTCAAAATGGCGATGGTCGCCCTCGAAGCAATCACGTCGGTCGGCGGAAACGATACCGGAGTTCTCGTAAACGACATCCAGGACACCGTTCAACTCGTCCCCGGAGAGTCGTGGTGCATGGCCACCGTACAAAGCGCGCTTCGGTACGTCGAACTCATCACGGGTAAAATATCGGCTATCGCGGCGGGCGGTCTCTGTACCGCTGTATTTGCTCAGAGCGTGCCTAACCAAGTGACGACTCCGCAAGTGGGAGACATCATCGTGTTTCAGCACGGGGCCGGCCCGTCTGGGCACACTGAAATTGTCACTGGGCTCGGTGACGGCACGTTCGTATTCGCCGCTGGCGGAAACACGACGCCAGGCGCGGGATACACCGGCGCTGCGGGCGTATTCCACAAAATGCGCACGACAACCGCACCGATCGGCGACATGACGATTCTTGGATTCCTGCGGCCGTACCTATGACCAAGAAAACAGGAGCTGAAAAAAATGACCAAGAGAAAACTCGCCTTGACCTACTCTCTCCGATTTGGATCGAAGGCGTGGGTCGGGTGCTCACCTTCGGGGCGAAGAAATACGCGGCCCACAATTGGAGAAAGGGCATTGCTCAGTCTCGTCTACTTGGCGCAGCCCTTAGGCATGTTTTTGCGTTTCTCGGGGGTGAGGATAACGACCCAGAAAGCGGACTGTCACATTTACTTCACGCAAGTTGCTGCCTCCAATTCGCCTTCGAGCTCCACCGAGACCGGCCAGAACTCGACGACAGATGGAAGCCGGAGACAGGTAAAAAAATGCGCTGACTGTAAAGGCTCAGGATGGGTGCTTGGATGGCACGATTTAATACCAAATATGCCGGCCACGAAGGAATGTGGCCGGTGTTACGGCACCGGATTTGATTCAACCAAATAAAGACTAAGAGAACAAAAAATGATGAACCCAAACTGTGGATTCCCCGAATGCATGATCGGCGGATTCGGATGCAACCGAGAAAAGATTTGCACGGCCGAAGACGAGAAAAAACTGAAGTCAATTAAACAAGACGACCGACACGACGCGGAGGTTTACGCCGCTGATCAGTGGGAGCAGGGCACCGCAAAGAAGTCTTTTATCGCTGGACGAGAGACCTGCGCTTGCAAAGGAGAGAAACGATGAGTGGTTTAGACTGGCTAGAAAAAGCGGCAGAGCGAACTGACGATAACGACCCGACCATTCAAGGATCGAAGGCTTGGCTTGAGTGGAGAAAAAAAGGACTCGGCGGATCAGACGCCGCTGCTCTCCTCGGATGGTCTCCGTACGTCACGGCGTTTGAGCTCTGGCAAGAAAAGATCGGAGTCATCAAGCGTGAGTTCGGACCGTTTCAAGTAAAGGCCATGCAGCGCGGAAAGGATCTAGAGCCGATCATCCGGGAGTGGTACGAGAAAAAGATCGGCGCTACGTTCAAGGAAGGCATCGGCATCTGTCCAGATGCTCCGCACATCCGCGCAAGCTACGACGGTATTAATCACGAAATCGAAAACGCTGACGGGTCTAAAGGCCGCGTTCTCGAAATCAAGGCCCCGAATAAAGACGACCACGCGCTGGCTGCGGAAGGTTTAGTCCCATTCAAGTACCTAGCCCAGCTCCAGTGGATGGGCATCGTGTCCGGGATAAAATGGTTCGACTACGTGTCGTTCGGAACGGACGGAAAGTATCACGTCGTCGCCATTGAAGCCGATCCAGCTATTCAGGCCGAGCTCATTCGAAGGGCTCAAATCATGTGGACGGCAATCGAAACAAAAACCGCTGACCGCAGTCAGTTTGAAGCTGACTTCAAAAAGTGGATGATTCCAATGAAGCCACTCGACCTGACCGCCGCAGAGGCGCAGATCGAAGACCAGTCGGTGGAAGCTCTCGTCGCCGAGACGATTGCGGCACAGGCCGAGCTCGACCAAGCGGACGCTCGATTTCAGGCACTGCGTGCAAAATTGCAATACATCTTAGGCGACAAAGAAAAGATGGAATGCGGGGAAGCCGTGTTCGGTTGGCAGACCCGGAAGGGGTCAGTCGAGTACGCGAAAATTCCAGAGATCCAGACTGTCGACCTAGAGAAGTACCGAAAAGACGACGTCCGGGCGTTCTATTTTAAAAGGAGCAAAAAATGAATACGAATTGGATTCAGGTTTTGGGAATCATTGTGTCTTTCTGCGCGAATTCGTTCACGTTCAAAGAGGATTTTCAGGTCAGAGGGCCAAACGAATGCCGGTCTGATCGAATCAAGTGCGTTCGAGAAGGCGTGCCGCACGGCGGAGATTTAGTTGACCTGATCGACGCTTGCCTTAAAGATCCAAGCTATAAGCCGGCGCCTATCCCGTCTCCCTCGCCGTCTTCAACTCCGTCTCCAGTCCCAGAGGTAAACAATGAACATCATTGAGCACGTAAAGCACAGGCTACAAGGAAAGATCCCGAGCGGTAAAAAGCGCTCGGGGGAATGGCCATCGGTCCGAAAAGCGCATTTAGAGAAGTCACCCGACTGCGTCGTATGCGGCGGAAAACAAAAGATCGAAGTTCACCACATCCAGCCGTTTCATCTGAACCCGAGCCTCGAGCTTGACCCGCTCAATCTCATCACGCTTTGCGAGGCGAAGAAAAACGGCGTGAACTGTCACCTTCTTTTCGGTCACATCGGAAACTTTAAATCCGTAAACACTCAGGTAAAAGTCGATGCCGGCACCTGGAAAAAGAAAATAAAGGAACGGCCCTAATGCATGACCCCCGATGCCTTCAGTTTGTCTGCACGTGCCGACGCCTCAGAAAAGAATCCAAAGATGGAAACCGAACTAGAGAAGAGCCTGAGAGCCGAGATCGAGATTCTGAAAATTCGCATCCGTGGTGCGGAGAAGGAGAATCAGGATCTTCGGACCCTCATCGAATCACGGAGAAGACGCTCTTTCACTGAGCCGGACACTGAATCATATGACGCTCGGCTGGACGTTCAGGGAAGCGAACAGATTGAAGTTGTAGTTCGACCCGTTGATTTCTAGGTTCACTTGGCAATCGTTATTCCCGTTCGCAAGTAAAGCAAAGTCCGCCGCGACCATCGAGACGAGTACCTGATTTCGGTATCCGGAAACGAGCGTGATGCCCGATACAAGGGTCTTAGAGAGCACGGTCAGGTCGTCGGCTTCGAGCACGCTGAATTCGATCGCAGATGCGCCAGTGACATCGTAAGGGTAGTTGTTCTCGTCGAAAAATGAGAGCAAGAATTGCGCATCGGAGTTCTGAGCTACTACAACCGGATTCTGACCAGGCTGCGGAGCAACGCCGACGTTTACGATAAGGCCCTGAACAATTGGAGGAGACATTTTAGATTCCTTCTCTTTCGATTAGAATGTACATGCGGTCAGCCCGGTAGACGGCTGCACCCAGCTCGTCCCGTTATACACGCAAAGAATATAAGCGCTCGTAAGCGCCACCGATCCGACGACCGGATTTGACGGAGAAACCCCGGAGGCTTGAACCGGAAGGTTGAGCAAGTTTTTAACCGTGAGAATGCTTGCCGTTTCAGATCCAGCGAACGAGGTTTCAAAAGCGGTAGAGAATAGGTCCAGCGTGCCGCTTGACCCGGGGGCCACTCCGTAGTCGGCAGCCCAGATATAGCCCTTACGTGGGTCGAGAGCGATCCCGCCGTAAGAGGAGCCATTTACGTTCGTTGAAACCGTTCCGACCTTCACAGGGACAGATCGGTTGCTGACGTCGAATAAGTCGATGACTCCGCCCGCGGTTCCGGCGCTCACCGATGGAACGTAAACGAACGATGGGTTTACCGAAGGAATCGTGACCTGAGAAGGCCCGATCGTTCCCGATGCGCTGAACTGGCTTAGGTTCGTCATCGCAGTCGGGGTCGTGATGTCGACGAGATCGACGGCATTGCCTGAACTCGTCACCGTGACGTAAGCCGTGTTCCCAGAGATGGTCACGCCAAGCGCTTCGCCGACCGTCGTGACGTTCACGCTGGCCACGGGGGAAGGCGTCGGAGTGGGAGTGGTCGGGATCGTCCAAGCGTTCAGTAACCGCGTCGAGAATCCGGAAGTGACGTACTGGGTCGAGTAAAGGTTCGACGCAGAGAACGCGACCCCGAAGCTCTTCGCTCCGCCGGATTGCTGATACCCCTGGACCAGAGACGAACTCGTCCCGCCAAGGCCCAAGCCCCCGGCGTCCGCGATAACAAGCCCTGTACTTTGAGTCGCAAGCGCCAAAACGCCGTTCGAGTAGGCGCAGT
>Ga0302281_10000181_pt1 | contig 47237 bp, 30 predicted proteins | sample III_Fen_E1_2_FD_198762 | JGI IMG/M metagenome (GOLD analysis project Ga0302281, IMG submission 198762) | Peat permafrost microbial communities from Stordalen Mire near Abisko, Sweden - III_Fen_E1_2 | ecosystem: Environmental > Terrestrial > Soil > Wetlands > Permafrost | place: Sweden: Abisko...
GATTGGCCTAAACTCTGATTCCTCGAACAACTCTGTCCTTGTGACGGGAACCAATTCCCTCTGGAACAACAGCGGTGATTTGATTGTCGGTCTTGACGGATCGGGGAACAGCCTGGTGATTTCCAACGGCGGTGCTGTCACAAACAGTCAATACAACTATGGGGGAGTCCTTGGGCTGAACGCTGACTCCTCGAACAACTCTGTCCTTGTGACGGGGAGTAATTCCCTCTGGAACAACAGCGGCGATCTGATCATCGGCTATGACGGCTACAGCAACAGTCTCACGATTTCCAAAGGAGCAACTGTTGAGAACGGATCCAGCAGCTACGGCGGGGTGATTGGCCTAAACTCTGATTCCTCGAACAACTCTGTCCTTGTGACGGGAACCAATTCCCTCTGGAACAACAGCGGTGATTTGATTGTCGGTCTTGACGGATCGGGGAACAGCCTGGTGATTTCCAATGGCGGCAAAGTCTCTAACGCCTACAGCCAGTTTGGTGCGGTGATCGGTTTAAATACGGACTCTTCCAATAACTCGGTCATGGTGAGCGGGCCTCAGTCTCTCATGAATAATGCTCTGGGCATAATTAACGGCAGTGGTGGCTCAGGAAATATTCTTGTGATTTCCAATAGTGGTGTGGTTGCCAGTGGCTATGGCGTGATTAGCTCCACCAGTTTATCCTCCAATAATTCGGTCCTTGTGAGCGGTTCCGGTAGTCTCTGGACCAACATCAACACCCTGACAGTTGGAGCGGAAGGAAATGGAACCCTTACTCTCGCGAACGGTGGAACTGTTGTTGCCGCCTTCCTCACCATTGCCTCTCAGTCTGGGTCATCAGGCACGCTCAATATCGGTCGCTTGGGCACGAACGACTCCGCTGCCTCCCTCACGACGCCAACCATCAACTTTGGTGCCGGAACGGGTACACTGAATTTCAATCAGAGCGGTACCGCGACCATTTCCAGTACCATTTCCAGTGGGATTGTCGAATCAACCAGAGTCGTGCCGGAGATGACCACTAACGGAACTGTTTATAAAATGATTGTCGAGACCCAGTTGGCCGACGGTGGCACAGACTCAGTCAATCAACTTGGCAGCGGCACGACCATCCTGAATGGCAACAACAGCTACAGCGGCACAACGACCATCAATGCAGGCACCCTCCAAACGGCCAGCACCGATGCTCTCGGCACAAGTACCGTAAGCCTCAATGGGGGCACCCTGGCTCTTTCCACCAACCTCACCATCAGCTCCCTCATCTGGAACAGTGCCGGAGTCATCGCCCTTCCCAACCTTGGCAACGGAGCCTTCCTCAATCTTACCGGAGCACTTACTCTCACCGGATCGAGAACCAACACCTTCAACCTCACTGGAGATTCGCTGGGCAGCACTCCGACAGAGTTTCTTGCATGGGAAAACGGAAGCGTCACAACAAGTAATTTCACTATTGTCGGGGTAGGGCGTTACACCCTGAGCATTACTAATAATTCCCTCTGGATCAGCGTGCTTCCTGACAGCCTCTATGTCGGCAGCAACAATGCCAGCCAGACGACAAACTTCACTTCAGGGAACAATATCTACAGCAATACCTATGTCGGACTCACCACCAATGCCTCAAACAATCTGCTTATTGTTGGGGGAGATGGCACAATCCTGAGTAATGCCACTAATCTCATAGTTGGCTATGCAGGGAGCGGCAATAGCCTGGTAATTTCCAACGGAGGAACGGTTTCCGACCTTAATGGAACAATCGGCTACACCAACACCTCCTCCAACAACTCTGTCCTCGTCACCGGAAGCAATTCCCTCTGGAGCAACAGAGGCACCCTGACAGTCGGCGATGCCGGCGGAGGCTCCCTCACGGCGGCAAGCGGAGGCAAGGTTATCGCCTCGGGTGGCATCACAGTTGCCGCCCAGTCTGGATCCTCGGGAACCATCGTCATCGGATCACTCCCCTCTTCGTCGGGATCGGGAACCTTCACCACCCCGAGCATCACCTTCGGACTGGGCACGAGTATGATCTCCACCATGGGTACTCTGCCGGGCGGCTCCAACTCGATCCTTCCCGGCACTCCCCTTATCGTGGACGATCCCCTCCAGATTGCGCTGACCAACTCCACCCTGAATATCTCGATCCCTCTGGGAGGTTCCACCAATGTGGGTAACATGACCTACACCTTCAACCGTTCAGGATCCACCTTCTATGCGGATTCCACCACCAACGGGCCGCCCCTCCAACCAGTCAAGGGATTCAAGGGGACATGGAATAACCTCGATACAAGCAGCAACTGGCAGAGCAATAATACTGCGGCAGGTCCCTTCACCTCAAGTAATAACGCCCTTTTCACCAACGCCTCCTCCATCACTGTGGCAACCATTGGAGTGACAGCAAACCTCATTTCCGAGAATGCCGCCAAGGGAACGATGTCCTTCAAAGGAGGGACAATCAACGCCACGGCATTCAGCAAGAGTGGTGCCGGAAAACTCACTGTTGCCGATCGCCTCGCACTGATCGGAAGTTGCTCTGTTACTGGCAGTGGAGCTGTGACCCTCTCGGGTAACCTGATGAGTGGAGCACTTTTTCAGAGTGGATTGGGAACGCTCACGCTCGTTGCATCCAACTCCTACTCTGGAGGCACCGTGCTGAATTCAGGAACCGTGGTGATCGGTAACAACTCCTCCCTTGGCAGCGGGCCACTCTACTTTGAAGGCAGTAGCACTATCACCGACATAGCCAGCCTTACCGTACAAAATCCGACATCCCTGCTCGGCGGCTCATCAGCAACCTTTAATGTGAAGTCTAGGATGTCAGTTGTAGGTGCGGTGAACGGAACCGGGTCTCTTGTTAAGGCAGGAGTTGGCAGCCTGACTTTGGGCGGCACGAATAGCTACTCAGGAGGAACTACTGTGACCAAGGGGGTGCTTATCGGCACCACCACGAGCCTTCAGGGGCAGCTTATTAACAACGCCACCGTGGTTTTTAACCAAACCGGCAGCGGCACCTTTACCGGCAATATCAGCGGTACGGGCAAACTGGCTGTCATTGGATCGGGAAGCGTTACCCTGACAGGATCGAACAGCTACGATGGTGGAACGATGGTGACTCTAGGCAGCCTTGCTGCCAGTTCCTTGGGAAGCGGAGGGCTCACTCTCAAAGCAGCCAAGGGAGCCATGGCCAGTTTCACCGATACCTTGAACAGCGGATCCCTGGATCTCGAAGCACTCACCCTAAACGGAAATTCGACTATCTATTTGGAAAATCCCTATAGTTCGATTACCTCTACCAATGGAGCTATTACGATCTCAGGAACCAACAACTTTATTGATCTCTCGGGAGCCTGGACGAATCTAGGCACTTATCCGCTGCTCACAGGGACGAAGATCACGGGGGGAGGATTCAAGAAACTTGATTTGACGGGCCTCTTCATCGGTCAGGGAATGATCGGTTTGGATCAATCTATCAACTACAATGGGTTGAATTATACGTTCACAAACAGTTCCAATGCCTTTGACCTGATGATCAGCGCCACCGCTCCGGCCATTGCAGTGAACGCTGAATCCATTATCTTTCCAGATGATAACCCTTCGGCAGGCGCGCTTTCACTGGAGGCGGTTCCAGAACCCTCTGCCAGCTCCCTGTTCGGTCTAGGAGCACTCCTACTAGCAATCACCCGTCTCCTTCGGCCATTCGTAGTCATCCGTCAGGTAAAATTTAATGATGTTGCAGGCTCGACAGAAAAGACAAACACCTCCAAATTTCGTCTGGCAATCACTTTTGCTAAACAAGAAGCATCCAAGATGCAAACCATCCGAATTTGTGCACGATTCAGGCACCTGATCCATACCGCATGGGACACAATGGGCTGATTTTATGAGCCGTTTTTCTCAGAAATCCACCACCGTTAATTTCCCCCATCTTCTCGAGGGAAGATCGAGAGGCTCCACCCAATTCCGAGATAACACAATGCTACTTTATGCTGGTTCTCCTAAGTGTCAAAACGACCTATGAATACGAATGCTTTGACAAGACAACATGCTCCACGCCTATTAATATCTCGGCTACTTTCTGCTTTTCTTATGATGGCAAGTGGAACATTAACAACTCACCTTAGAGCACAGTCAACGCTCTCTACTTCAGTCACTGTTCTGAGTCAAAACCTGTCAGGGATGAGCTATTACTCAACAGCACAACCGTTCCTTGATGTCATGAAATACGCCGCCACATGGATCACCCGGAACAGTGTGAGCCAAGGTGGACACGACGCATGGGATACAGGCTTTGAATCCAATATTCCGACGGATAATAATGGCTGGCCTACCACCATTCCCTTCGTGGCTCCCAATGTAACCAATGGCCAAATTGACCCCAATAATCCAGGCGACTTTCTCTCATCCAATCAATGTGTCCATACCTTGGTTCGCGTTCTAATACCTGGAAGCTATCGGGTTCGTTTCTTGGGAACAGGCAGCTTTCAAATAGCCGGCCCCTCTTCACCAAGCTCCAGTTGGACTCAAACATTCACAAGCTCGAATATTGCAGCACTCCCGGTAGACAGCAACGGGAAGTCATACTTCGACACCCCAAATGTTGTTCTGGGCACCGATGGAAATAATGTTCCCACTGCCTATCTCTATCTTAACATCAACCAGTCGTCAGGAACAAATTATTTGCACAACATCGAAATAGTAACTCCAAGTTATGCCACTACGAATTTAACTAATAATCCATTCAACCCGGCTTATCTCAATACTCTCAATGGATTTAATACATTGAGAATGATGGATTGGGGGGCGATCAATAACAGCACATTCTCCCAATGGAGTAACAGAACACTCCCAACAACTTATACCCAATCCCAGGCAAATGGTGTTTCCTTGGAATACATGATCATGATATGCAACCTACTGGGGGAGAATCTCTGGCTGAATATTCCCCACATGGCCGGGCAGAACTATGTCCAAAATGCCGCCAACTTGATTCTCTATGGAGCAAAAGCAGATGGAACCTCCTTTAATCCAACAAAAGATAAACGACAGCTGCTTATATGGCCGCCACTCAACTCCGACCTCAAAGTTTATCTGGAATACTCCAACGAAACATGGAACAGCGGATTCCAACAGGCTGCCTATGTTATCTCAGAAGCAACAAACCTTCGCAGCCTAGGCATGCCTTTTAGCTCCGATAATTATACGGCAGGAGAACAATTTGCAGCATATCAATCAGCAAATATCTGGAACTGGTTCTATCAGGTATGGAGGGCAAGTGCTCCGCAACGCCTCGTACGCGTGATGGCGGGACTGATGAATCCTGACTATTGTGCCATCCGGTTGGCCACCTTTGGAAACACCGGAATCGTCACAACAGGCCAAAAACCTGACGCATTGGCCATCGCCCCTTATTTCGGAACCTCCGTCGCCGACAATATAATTAACAACGGCCAATTGACCACCGCCACAACAGCAGATATTCTTAATGCCTGTTCAAACGACATAATTACTAATGTATTACCAACAGTCTCGGCAATAGAAAGCATTGCGGAACAATACAATGTTTGGTTGAACTGTTATGAAGCCGGACAAAGTCTTGTTGGTACCTATGGTAATCTCTATAATACAAATCTCACATCGCTTTTAATCACCGCCAACCGCGATCCGGGAATGGGATCTCTCTATTCAATGTATTTCAATGGCCTTTCCAATGCAGGTGTTGTCGAAATAAATAACTTTGATGATATATTAGAGCCCACCCAATATGGCTCATGGGGGGCCTTGGAATACCTGACTCAGCCACTGGAAAGTGCCTATAAATATCAGACTTTGGTGTCGTGGATGCAAAACAACCAAAAAAATGCCGCAAATCTCCCTCCGACAATCTCCGTCAGCTATCCATCATCGATTGTCCTCAACAACAATAACGGAACACTACCCGTTACCCTTTCAGCATCAGGCTCTGTGGATTACGACGACACCATTACGTCAACAACCTGGACGATTCTGGGCGTCACCCACAAAGCTCAAACAATCACAGTCTCTCTTCCGCTGGGAGTAAATTCCATAACGGTTTCAGTCACCAACAGCCACGGGGCAACTAGTTCCTCGACAATCAGTCTGGTAGTCCGCCCCAGTGGGAGTAATACCGTTCTCGTCAAATCTAACTTCACCGGTTCCGGACCGGGTCAAAATATCCCATGGATCAATACAAGCAGCCTCTCCAAAGGAATCAATTTCAGTGGATGGACCTACCCGTCTGCAACTATTAGCAACGGAAGCCGATATGGCATTGATGGGGGAACCACAAATAACAACACCTTTGGAGTAAACTTAGATGCGGGAGCAACAAGGGTAACTTTGGCGCAGGCTGTGCAATACAACGAGTATCTGAGTTGCACAATTACTCCAAAAAAAGGACAACTGCTTGATCTTCGGGGTGCCTCTGTCAACTGGGGGATTACCTCTGCCGATAACAATTCGGCCAACCAGTGTGCGATCATGACAAGCCTGAGCGGTTTTACCACCAACGCTCTACTCTCCCAAGCGAGTTTGACATCTTATGGAGCAACAAATTCTTTAAGTGCCAATCTGCCCTTTGGAACAAATTACGCCAGTGTCACCAACCCGGTTGAAATCAGAATTTATCTTTGGAATAATATTTATGGGCAAAAATATTCGGCTCTAACCTCATTTCAGCTTAATGGCGCTGTGCACAGCGAATAAAATTCCTGTTCCAGAGAACTGAAACCCTCACGACTAGCACCGCGATTTTAGTGTTAGCACGCTCTCTACCCATACACGAGTCAGAGTTTTTCAAGGAATGATTCGGCGAATAACTTTTCCACAAATTTCTGGGTTTCAAACCATTTCTAACTGCCCACTTTTTCATGAAATTTTCTCTCTTGATTCCGGCCATCATGGCTGTGTTCTACGCGCCCCCCTGCTCCTGTTTTGCCCTGCCGCCCATCAAGGGCGATGAGGCGATTTTTGAAATTTCTCCCGAGGTAGTAGTTTCAAGCCCTCCCCGTTTCGGCGTTAATATCGACCCTCCTGCCATGTCTCACTGGGATACAGAGCCGTGGCATAACCAATGGTGGAGTTTTCCGAATCCCAATCCCGTCACGGCAAGAATCAAGGGCACTGCCACAGGAGGCTCAACAACAACGCTTGAAGACGAAGGACCAGGACAACGCATCGGCTACTGGGATGTCTTTCGTAACGGCTTTTTCGATGGTGGAACTGCCACTATTTACCGCTTTGAAAATCATGCCATCTCTCTGGTTCGAGAGGATAAAATCGCGTCTTATCAGGCCTCTGTCCAGGGTCCGAACCGAATCACCTTCTCCACGCAGGGGCCTGAGATAAAAGCCGGTGATATTTATCTCCTCAGCACTACACGCACTAATTTTCCGCCAAGCGTGACACGTTCTTGGGGTGAAAATCCATGGTGGCTCTGCTCCGGCCTTAGCCTCCCTGAGTCGGATTGTCGCAGTTTCTATAATGCCGGGGTGAGGGTCTCTCTGGATACTGATACGCCATTCCACGGAGGGGGGGCCTCTTTTGCACTGACAATTCCCGATGGATGGAATGGAGCCCGTGTCGGAGTGGGCGATTGGCTGATCGATGGGGAGCAAAAGGATTTGCCACGCCTCCATGAGGGGAAAACATACACACTCCATGTCTGGATGAAGCAGCGCGGAATGCCCACCGGGACTGTCGATGTCAGGATTGCAAGTTTAGCCAACCCCATCTTCCAAGTCACCGGTGAGTGGCGGGAGTATACAGCCGACTTCACCGGCGCCCCCCCTTCCAGAAATTGCGCGGAACGATTCGATATCGGGATGAAGGAATCAGGAACCCTGCTCATCGACAACATCAGCATCATTGAAAAGAATGGGCCACCACCTTACGGCTTCTATCCATCCGTTGTTAACACCCTGAAGCGCTTCCATGCCAGCACTCTTCGGCTCTGGGTGCTTCAGGCAAACAATGGTTTTGGCAAGGCTCTGGACGATGCCCTCGGCAATCCAGACGAATCGAATCTTACTTTTCGGGAAACTTATGGCGCCGGCACCACAACTCCGTTGGGGCTTCACCAAATGCTGGAACTCTGCGAGCAGGTTGGCGCGGACCCCTGGATCATCACCTCCACGATGTTTTCGGCTCAGGAGCAGAAGAATCTCATCGAGTACCTTGCCGGATCTCCCGATTCACCCTATGGGAAAAAACGGGCTGCATGGGGGCACAAAAAGCCATGGACTGAGGCATTTCATCAGATAAAAATCGAGATGGGAAATGAGACATGGAACGGGATGTTTCAACCTCAGGGATTCCCTGGGCGCGGGGCCGAGTATGGGGCCTACAGCGAATTCATGTTCCAGCAGATGAAGTCGAGCCATTGGTTCCAGGCCGATAAGTTCCAGTTCGTGATCAATGGTTTTGCCGCTCAAACAGGGAGAGAGCCATGGGCCTTTGGTGCCGCTGCGCTCCGCAATGCACCCAGCGCCCAAGCCATCGATATCGCCTACTACACAGGCGGATGGGATGCTGTCGGGCTTCTCAAGGCTGATAATCCTCAAGAGGGATGGATGAACATCCTTACTTATGCGCGACGGATGCTTGAACCTCTTTCACTTCAGTTCAAGCAGACCGCCGATGCTATCGCCAAGGAGCAAAAGCGCCCGGGTGGCATTCAGTGTCTGGTCTATGAAGCAGGCCCTGGATACACCCTTCCGGGACCGGGCAAGTTGGACATGAAAGAGCAGGCCGAGGGGAAATCTCTGGCCCAGGCCATCAACGCCCTCGATATTTTTATGTGCAACCTTCGGAATGGCTATGGTGACCAGTCTTTCTTTAGGTTCAAGAACGGGCAGTATTGGGCTTCGCACAACCGCACATGGGGAGAACATATCATTTGGAAGGCTCTTGGTATGCGAAACAATCTTCTGCAAGGGGATCTCATCACGGCAACGCCAAAACAGATGGTCACAATGGATCTCCCCGAGACACAGGCGGATGTCCTCTCCCAAAGCAACAGTTCCGACAAATCGATCAAATCATTCCCACCCATCCCTAATCTTCCCCTTGTCGACTGCTATCCCTTCCGTAACGGAAAGCACTACAGTTTCATGCTCATTTCCCGCCGTCTCGAAGGAACGACCCGAACCACGCTCGAACTTCCCTACGATCCCCGGCCTGAGTACACCCTTCACACACTGTCCGGTAACAGCCCCGATCTAAACAACATCGAGACCGAAGTCGTGAAAGTGGTGACCGAAAAAAAACAGGGGATGACCCGCTTGTTCACAATGGAGATTCCTCCCCACTCCGTGGTGGTTTTGGTCAGTGACGAAAAAAATTAGGGACTTCTCTGGAAATCCCCGCTTCCGAAGAATAGTAGAGAACCATCGGCTTTGACATCCCTCGTACTCCTCACTACCAATCCTTTCCATGAAAGCAGGGACACCTTTGAAGAAGATCCTGTGAAAAAGCATTCACTGCTCCTTTCGGGAAATCGACGAAATCCGGCACTTCTTCCCTAAAAAAAACAGCATGAGCCTCTGGCTTTTACCACAGATCACCATGCTGCTGCTGGTTGTGCCGCTTATCATTCTTTCATTCTACCTGATCATGCTCTCCGTCGCAGCATGCCTCCATCCCGACAAGCCACTGATCAGTGGAGTGTTTCACGGCAATCGTCATCCGGAATCCCGCTTTCTCATTCTTATTCCTGCTCATAACGAGGAACTCCTTCTTGGCGAAGTCATCCGGAAGTTGCGAATGCAGTCCTATCCGGACACTCACTACAAGATCGTGGTCATCGCCGACAACTGCGACGACAAAACCGCTTACATCGCACGCAAAGCGGGAGCAACAACCCTTGTGCGGCACGAACCTGACAGGCGGGGCAAGGGACAGGCCCTTAACTGGGCAATCCGCGGACATCTTGCCGACTCTGCCATCCCTTGGGATGGACTTGTGATCATTGATGCCGACAGCGTGCTAAACCCGGACTTTCTCTGGTTCATGAATGAACGGTTGCAACAAGGTTTTCAGGTGATGCAAGCCTATTACGGTGTGAGTAATCCCGCTGAAAGTTGGAGAACCTCACTCATGTGCGCCGCACTTTCCGTCTTCCATTTTCTCCGCCCGCTCGGTCGTGACAAAATTGGCCTTCCTTGCGGACTGAAAGGCAATGGGATGTGTTTTGCCAGACCGCTGGTTGAACGCTTTGGTTATCCCGCTATCTCCGTTGTAGAGGATGTTGAACTGGCGTTGATCTATCTGCGCCATGACATCGGGGTGAAGTTCACACCGGGAGCACAAGTCTATGGGCAAATGGCTGCCACCACCAATCAGGCGAATAGTCAACGAAAACGCTGGGAGGGGGGCAGACTTTCCCTCGTGGCCGACTGGGCTCTTCCGCTCTGGAATGAAGGATGGAACGAAAAGAACCTGTCAAAACTCGACGGCGCCATGGATCTCTTTGTTCCCCCGCTGACATTGCTTGTGATACCGACGGCCTTCGGCTGGCTATTCATGCTTCTCGTGATGTTTCTCCACTCCTCGGTACTTGGTGCCATTATTTTTGCCCTCTGGAGTGCGGCCTTCCTTGCGATCATTCTCTATCTTGCCACTGGTCTCCTGCTCATCAAGGCACCTCCAGCCGTCTGGATTCAACTCTCTGCCGCGCCTCTCTTCATCTTCTGGAAAATCAGCGTCTATCTTCGCATGGCTTACACCGGCAAAAAAACACCATCGGAGTGGGTGCGGACTGAGCGTCATGAGATGAAAAAGTGAGACGGGATCACTTGTATTCGATGATGACGGCTGTTTGTCCAAGAGACCGATCTTTTGCATAGCAGAGTTGGCCAATCGTCTGGGGAAATTTTGCGATCATCGTGAAGATGCCATACAGAAGGGCAGCACCAAAATCCGGAGCGCGGTGCCTTGAACTCCAAGTGATGCGCAACGACTGCACTCCGAGCAGGGTTCCCACAATACCGATCAGGGCAATGCCCCCAATCCAACCAACTTCAATCGAAGCCAGAGGCACGCCAACTAAAAGCATTGCTAGCACCGCGAGCGCCCATACACGGGGACTCTTTACCTGCTTTTCAAAAAGTACAACTGAGTCCGCATCACCTGTCTGACGACAGATATTGGTAATGACCATCGCTCCATAACCGGCCCGCTCATGCCGCTTCCACCACTGACGGAAATGGAGGATATTTGCATCGTGAAGCGTCATGTCGGCATCCAGTCGCCAGATTTTCCAACCTTTGTTACGCAAGCGGCGACAGAGATCGGGTTCTTCAAAGGCAATAAGATGATCATTGAACCCTTCCACAGAAACTAGCGGGAAAACCCTCATCAGGACATCGCCACCGGAAGCATGGGTCTCTCCAACTGGGGTATTCCACTCGATTTCACAAAGGAGATTATAGGGTGAGATTTTTGGATGTCTCTCCCGACGACGCCCGCAAACCGCTGCCACCCCGGGATGTTCAGCAGCGAAAGCCAGAGCTTTCGGCAACCAGCCCGCAAGGAGTTCACAGTCTCCGTCGATGAAATGAACGAATTCCGCATCGGGGGCAATCTCAAGAAGCCTCCTCCAACCGGCGTTACGCGCGCGGGCCATGGTAAATCCGGTGGAGGTGTCGAGATCGACCACTTCGATGCCGAGACTCTCAGCAAATTCTATGCTTCCATCTGTCGAGCCAGAATCCACATAAATCACCGTTTCGGTGACTTTCCGGAGAGAAAGGAGGCAACGCTTCAGGCGTTCTCCCTCATTCCGACCGATAGCTACAAACCCCACTTCCTTCATTGTGAGGCCTCCCTCACTTCCCGGAAAAACCTGGCGTATGCGGCGGCGATGAGGGGCCAGGCGAACCGCTCTTTGACTGCCTGATGAGATGAGGAACAGTCGATCTGCGTTACTGACAATACCTGGCGCAGCGCGCTCGCGATGATAGTCGGATCGGTCGCATCGACGAGCGTTGCACGGTCGCCGAGAATCCAGCGGGTAGTGCCGTAGTCGTGTGCGACAACCGGCGTCCCGCAGGACAATGCCTCAATGTAAACATTGCCAAACGACTCATCTCGACTCAAGTGGAGGAAGGCGTCGCCGGAACGATAAAATCCCGGCATCTGTTCTCTTCTGAGATTACGTCGAAAGTAACGTCCTGGCAGGAGTTCGTGCGCGAGACCGTCAACCTCATCCCGGCAGGGACCATCGCCGGCAATGGCGAGGGTGACACCTGGAATCTGGGCCACTGCGCGCACTGCAAGGGTGACATTTTTCGAGGGAATCAAGGCACTCGCCATCACCACAAGCTTGCCTTCGGGGGGCAGTCCGAGTTCCACACGAGCCCCTGATCCAGGACTGAAAAGGGTAACGTCGATGCCATTCGGAATAAGAACTGAGCGCCATGTATCCTTGTTGTACGCATAAAATTCCGGGTTGGTACAAACAAGCCCATCACAGTGGAACAGCTTATATTCAGAATTCGTTCGCCGTGGAGGGTGATCCCCATTTTGGGTCACGAAGACATGGTTTGACTTGCGACCGGAGGCATCACGCAGGCCGCGCAAAACCCAATTCACAAAGGGGTAACTGCATGTTACAGTAAGATCCGGGTGCAATGCCTGCACGACCCTATGGAGTGACCAGGCAAAGGTGGCTTCCTCCCAGCAATACTCGCTGCGAAGCGGAGGAAATGTCGGAAATTTCTCGAACCGTTCGCGGGGGATCATTTTAACTGGAATGTAACGGTAAGGTCGCCCGGGTATTTCAGGACCGGAGCCGACAACGGTGACATCGAATCCCTTCATGCATGCCAATTCGGTGGCGACCGATTCAAACGCCACCTCCGCTCCTCGGTTGACGCGGTGAAGACCTGGAAGTGCCATAAGAACTTTCATTGATCAAGGTTGCCGCGAAGGATGGCGAATTCATTCCGCAGTTCGGCAGCCTTCTCGGAATGGCCACGGCCAGTCAGAGTTTGGAATCCGATTCGCAAGGCAAACATAGTAAGGTAGCATACCCGGATCAGTTTTTCCGCCATGGCACCATAGCATTTACGCTGAATAAGAAACCAAGCCCTCCAAGTATACCTGCTTTTTGTGAGGTTGAGAACGCGGGTTGAATCGGAAGAGGCACCACCAAGATGGATGATTTCCGTGCCAGGATCAAAACGTACACGCCATCCGGATTTCCAAATTCGGTAACACAATTCAAGATCCTCTCCGTAAAAGAAAAAGTCCTCGTCCAGAATACCCGCTTTCTCAAGAGCCTTTGTGCGCGCAAAGAAAAATGCCCCGCCGATCCAATCCACATCGCGCGAACCTCCAGTGCGATCCCATCCCTTATCGTCAAGGTCGGCCCATCGGAAAAGCACTGGTGCCAGCCAGGGGAGACCAAATGCCCGGACAACTTCCCGGAGGGGATGGGGAAATTTCCTGCAGACATTCTGCACTGTCCCGTCACGATTTCTGAGCATGCAACTGAAAGCGCCGACCCGTGGGTCTGCATCCATGATCCGTTTGGAATAAGCGATGCAGCCTGGCTGAACGAGTGTGTCGCTGTTCAAAAGCAACAGATACTCCGGCGGCTCGCTCCGAGCCATTAACTCGCGAAGCACAAGATTGTTTCCTCCGGCAAATCCAAGATTGGTCTCCATCTGGAGAAAATGAAGCCAGCGTTCTGTCCAGCCATGCTCATCAATTGCCGCCTGGATCGTCCAGGCAGAATGATCTCCCGAGGCATTGTCTATCAAGAACACCTGCATCCCGGGATTTGCGGTGGCCTCGGGAGCAATTGTTTTAAGACATTCGATCGTGATTTCCGGTGTGCGGAAATTCAGTATAATGATGGCAAGTCTGCAAGAAAGTTGAAGATCCCCTGCGTTGCATTTCCATGAATTGGCTTGTGCGCCAGTTAAAGGATCAGGTTTTTTAGGAGCTTTCATTCCGGGTTGGATCGAAGCCAGTCTTGGGGAATCTCTGCTTAATCGCAACGAGACTGTTGCGGAAAAAATGGGCCGCAGGCACATTTTCACCGTATTGCTCGTTTGGAAAAAACCAACAGGGCATTCCCTCATTCATCATTGAATCGGGTGTTGTTCGCTTTTGATCGACATAAAATTCCCAAAGAATTTTCAAGTCCTGCAACCATGATGACATTTCGCACATCCGTGGAAACGCCGAGCAACTCCAAACTGCCACCCTCACGCTCAGTCACCATGCAGTGGGTCTTCACGAGTAATCTGAGCCCGGAACTGTCCATGGAGTGGGTGCTCCCGCAATCGAGCTGCAGGGTGCGGAGCGATGGGCGCTTCCTCCATTCACCAGAAATAGTTGCATGACACTCGGCGGTATTCTGCTTCGTAATATTCGCAGGCATCACCAGAAGCAGCGTGCTACCCGATACATCGAATTCCGGAGGGATGAATATCGCCTCATTTTCACGGACTAAAAATTCCAGCGCCTGACCGATGCTCGGAGTCAATGGGAGCACGCGGTCAAGTCGCGTCATCCGAAGCATCTCGGCGACCTCCTCCGATGGAGCGGCATAGCAGCCCGGGATGCCTTTTGACCAAGCGCACCGGATGGTGTGCAGCAGGTGTCCGAGACCCGCACTGTCAATCATGGTGACCCTAGAGAGATTGATAACGAACTGCTTTGAAAACGATGGTTCTCCTAGGCAGGAGAGAGACCCCTCGATCAACGGCCCCTCCCAAAAAATGATTTCAACCGGAGTTTCCCCAAAAGTTCGATGACTTTTGCTCATTTCGCTACTTTGGGATGGGCGGAGTAATTTTTTTTCGCGCAGCAATTGCGATAAGAGAAAGAGAGTATCCTCAATATAACGTCCTGCAAGACGCTTTGGTTCCTGAACCATACGGAAAACCCATTCCAATCCGCATTTGGCAATCCATTGTGGGGCGCGGTGCACCTTGCCCGCCATAAAATCAATGCTTGCCCCAACACCGATGCTGAATGGAACCCCGAGTTCCTCATAGTGTTCATAAATCCACTTTTCCTGTTTGGGACACCCAAAGGCTACAAGAAGAATATCGGGGGAAGCTTCTTTGATACGCTTTACAATTTCGCCATTGTCAAATTGATGTAGGGGAGCAAAGGGAGGAGCGTATGTCCCCGAAATTACAATTCCAGGATAGTTGATTTTTAGATTCCTAGAAGCCCTCTCAAGTGTTTCGTCCGTTCCTCCGAGCATAAAAATCCTCCACCCTTCCTGCGCGGCGCGCTTTGCAAGCAGGGGAACAAGATCAGAACCAGAAACCTTTTCCTTCAGGGGGTGACTGGTAAAGCGGGAAATCCAGAGAAGCGGCACCCCATCGCAAAGAACCATCTCAGCCCCTACAAGGATCCGCTGTAGTTCTACATCTTTGCTCGATTTGGCCGCAAAATCGAGATTGGCGGTAACAAAGAAGGCAGAACGACGGCATGCAATCAAGGTAGCAATCAGATCCAATACCTCAGAGAGGCTGGTGTCGTGGAAAGGAATTCCCAGCAGAACGATCGTTTGGGGCTCGGGGAAGCATGAAGCGTCGGTTTTTAACATCGTAAGTGCATCCAAAAGAGGGAAAGGGGTTCTATAAATTTGTTGTCGGTCTGATTGCAGCACTGGTCGTAGAAAGCTCCGGGGAAGGGTCGCTTGTCATTTAATTCCTTGGCTCAATACCGGATATCCTCGCAATGTGACTCGCGGGAATTTTTCTGACAGCAGTATCGTGTGTTGTCAATTCACCAAATTAGTGTAGATTTACTAATTGTTTATGAAAACGATACAGAGAGTCTAGACAGCAGATCAGCTTTCCAAATCGAGATGATCACGACTCTTATAGTCGATAATGAGCCTGCATCGTTTCTCCGGTTGCGCAAGCTACTTGCTGGATATTCTGAAATTCATGTGATCGGGGTGGAGATCAGCTTTACAGCTGCAAAGGATTTTCTTTTCCAACAGAAGCCGAATCTCATCCTCATGGAAGTTGAAATTCCGGGCGGAAGTGGGATCGATTTGCTCCCCTTCGTAGATGCCAATACCAAGGTTATATTTACCGCGAGCCATAACAATTGCGAGTATGCCGTGAAAGCCTTCGAGAGGGGAGCCATTGATTATCTCCTTAAGCCAATCAGTCCAGAACGGCTAGAGAACACGATGCAACGTGTCAGGGATCACTTCTCGAAGACACCCACTCATTATGGCCATGAGCCATTATCGAAAACTCCCAAAGATGCGAAAATCTTGGAACTAAATCTGCCTGGGGCGTCAAAAAAGATGTTCGTTCATCTGACATCCATCCTCTGGATCAAGTCGATGCAGAACTATTCCACAATCAAACTCGCTGGGGAGTCCACCCATATTGTCATTCGTCGTAGTCTTAAAGATTGGGAAGCACTATTGCCCCCTGAAAGATTTTATCGACTGGGCCGCGGTCTGATCATTCAATTGGATCTTATCCGGTGGACTGAATGGCGCTCGCGAGATTATGTATTGCTTTCATTTCAAGGGAGCACGGAACAGCTCGTGATTGGGCGGATAGCCGCGACAAAGCTCAAGAAGATACGTTGAGGCCATTTTTGATAAGGATTTTTATCGTTTTGTCGATTCAGCCCTAATTTTGGCTCATCCTCGATAAGGATATTTTATCGTCTTGCTGATTCAGTCCTGATTTTTGCCGACACTTTATAAGGATTTCTTATCGTTTTTGTCGATTCAGCCCTAATTTTGGCTCACTCGTCACTTTTTAGCTCATCGAAGGGTGGTTTTGGTGGCACCAGACAGGTCTTACTATTAGTGATTCTAATCGACGGGGAATCAACTCAACGACGGAGAATCAACACAACAATGAAAAATACACTAAAAACACTAGTCGTGCTTACCGCGACACTGGGTTTTGCAACCCTGGCCAGCCCTCAGGCGAGGGCAGCCTTCACCATCACCGACGGTGTCAATGTGACGCCGTTCTCGGGATCAACCCTTGACACTCTGGACGGTGCCTCGGCCGACCCGCTTGTGAGTTTCACAGGCGTGGCTGGCTATGAATCCGGATCAGCTCCTAACGACTACGCGGATCCTCTTATTGGAAGTGCCACGGCAGCCGCTTTTGGACAGACGCCGGGAATTGCCGGCAATCTGACCAGCGAGTATGCTGCCGTTCAGAATGGTGGCACAGCGACAATGACATTCAGTGCTCCAGAGGACTATCTGGGGATTCTGTGGGGTTCAGTGGATGGCTACAACACCCTCTCCTTCTACGATGGATCCACTCTGATCGGTTCGTTGACAGGAGATAATGTTCTGGCTGGAGCCAATGGAACCCAGAGTGAATATGTAAACATAAAGTCCTCAAGCGCCTTCACCAAAGTCGTGGCCAGTTCATCGTGGAATTCCTTTGAATTCGCCGATCTTGCCTACAAGGCTGCTCCGGGAGCTCCCACTCCTCCGATAACTGCCAGTCTGGCATTTGCGGGCATTCTGCTTCTCCAAGCTCTGCGCCGCAAGACGGCCTAAAGACAAGAGATCTCAGAAAACTCTCTCAACCCTTCACAAAAGCCCCGCCTTTCTCTAAAGGCGGGGCTTTTTTTAAAATGGAGAAGAATTTGACCTTCGTTGCTTGAGCACGGAGACGGGTTATAATAAAGAAGCTATGCTATTGAGGGGAAGGAGTTTTTGTGTGTGACAAGGAGGCAGACCGATGGCTATCTCTTATAATCAGAGGGATGACAACGCTGCCAGACGCGAAAAAGTATATGCTGGATTGTGTAGATCCTGATGGATTTGGTATGACTTGGAATCCAAAAAAACCAGACGAACATGCACCCGCTCAGGATTCCCGTAGCCCAAGGTTTTTATGAACAGAAGTAATTTTGAAAAATTACTGACAGCGGTTCGCGAAATATCCGTTGAGATCGCCGCAAAGCATGCCAACGATGTGGATACTCAAGCCCGTTTTCCAATCGAAGTCGTGACAAGTTTGCGTGAGGAACAGGTGTTGTCGGCAGGAGTGCCCCAGGAGCTGGGAGGTGCGGGGTGTACGATGGTTGAACTGGCTAAGTTGTGCTCGATTCTATCGCAAGGCTGCTCCTCCAGCGGTATGGTGTTGGCGATGCATTTGATTGAAGTTGCCTGCCTTGTGCGACACGGGATCGACTCGGAGTTCTTTCGAAACTATCTCTCCGAGGTAGCAATCCACCAGCACCTGATTGGTTCGGTTACCTCCGAGGTCGGCACCTTCGGAGATACACGCTCTAGTATTTGCAGCATTGAAACTTTTGGAGCCGGTTTCAGACTGGAGAAGGATGCGACAACCGTGTCTTACGGTGCCTATGCAGATGCGCTGCTTGTAACAGCACGGCGTTCATCCGATGCTTCATCGGGTGACCAGGTGCTTGTATTACTCAAGCGCGGCGACTACACACTAACACCCACTTCAAGTTGGGACACTCTCGGTATGCGCGGCACATGCAGCCCGGGCGGCAGACTACTCGCAAAGGCACCTGTCGAGCAGATTGTGCCAGGTTCATTCGCCGACTCATCACCTCAAACCATGGTGCCGTATTCCCATATACTCTGGGCCTCCCTATGGTGTGGTATCGCCGCTGACGCAATGGCGCGTGCGAGTTCTTTTGTCCGAGGCCAGGCACGTAAAAGCCCGGGCGTAATTCCGGCGGGAGCAGGAGCGCTTGCAGAGGCAATGGCAGATTTGCAGTCCTTGAGACAGCACTGCCTCAACTGTGCCGCTGAATTTGATGAGCTCAATACGACACGCGACAAGCTAATGAACATGGCCTGGGCCTTAAAAATGAATCACCTCAAGATTAAGACTTCCGAGGGAGTGCCGCGCATTGTGCACCAAGCCTTGCAGATTATCGGCATCATGGGCTATCGCAATGACTCAAAGTTTAGCGTTGGGCGGCACTATCGTGACAGCCTCTCGGCCTCACTGATGATCTCCAATCAACGGCTTGAAGCCCAGCAAGCATTGATGTGGCTTGTCGTCAAGGATCATTTATGAAGAACCATTACGATTCCGAGGAGTTCTATTCTGAATTGGTAGAACACGGTCTTATTATTCCCACTGGAGTGCAGGGTGGCTACGGGCGAGGGGGTGTTTTTGAGGACATCCTTGAGCGCTTTGATGAGCTGGTCATGAACATTACTAACGCAGATGGTGCCGAAAAGCTGACTTTTCCTCCCATTGTTGCACGCTCACTCATTGAACAGGTTGGCTATATGAACAACTTTCCCCACCTGAGCGGATCCATCAGCAGTTTTTACGGTGACGAGGCCCAGGCCCGCGTCCTGAAAGAGCGCATTCACTCATGTGAGCACTGGGATGACTTGCTTGTAGCCACGGATAGCATGCTCACACCTGCGGCATGCTATCCCGTCTACCCCATTTTCTCCGGAGTGCTGCCTCCGGGTGGCCGTTTGGTCACGGTAGTGAACTGGGTCTATCGCCACGAGCCATCAGCCGAACCAACGAGGTTGCAATCATTTCGAATGCGCGAGTTTGTTCGTGCTTCAACAATCGATGACGTGATTGAGTGGCGCAATAACTGGCTGGAGCGTGGACTCGCACTGCTCCGTTCGTTGAAATTGCCTGTTAGAAGTGATGTTGCTTCCGACCCGTTTTTTGGCCGCGGGGGCAAGATGATGGCGGCAAACCAGCGGGAACAGCGGCTCAAGTTCGAGATTCTCATCCCTGTGATCTCGGAGGAAAAACCAACTGCCATTTGCTCATTTAATTGGCACCAAGATCATTTCAGCGACACTTTTGGCATTCGCTCCAGCAATGGAGAAATCGCAAGCACGGCATGTCTAGGGTTTGGTTTGGAGCGTGTGACGCTGGCGCTGATCAAGACCCATGGATTCGACCCTTCTGAATGGCCGGACGATGTTCGTGCTCTTCTCTGGCCTGGGAAACAATGAAAACCCAAAGCCATGTCTGAAAGCGATTTTCATTGTCTAAAAAAGCCTCTCAATCCGTCGTTAATTTCAGAACGTGTCGGGTTTCGGAGACTTCGACATCCCTCAAAACTTAACTCCATCCACAACCCGCTGATTTATTCAACACTTCCCTAACGATGAGCCGCTATTCTGTACTTCCCGTACTGAGCGGGATCGCTCACAGCCGCCACTCCCTGCATGGAGAAAACTGTATCTGGGTCGAGAAGAACTGCTATATCGACCTCTGGATTGAGCTGCTGCACGCTTTGAAACTGGAGCCCAGAGCCATCCTCTCCTTTGTGTTTACGATGGATTTCGAGGGAGATCAGTGGACCTTCTTCAAGCCGCCGCTGTCTAACCTGCGTCGACTTTACGGCATTGATGTCCAAGAGTTGACCATCTGGCGTCCGTTGATCAAGCATGCCGCCGAACACTTGGCTGCAGGTAAACTACTGAGTGTCGAGGCCGATGCCTTCTGGTTACCTGATACGGTGGGTACAGATTACCGGAATTCTCACAGCAAGACGACCATCGTGATGAACGAACTGAACCTTGAAACCCGTCAGTTGGGATATTTCCACAATGCCGGCTACTACTCGTTGGATGGGGAAGATTTTGCCCAACTCTTCGATGTGGCACCAAAATTGCCCCTGTATGCGGAGATGATTCGCGTCGACCGAGTGATCAGACACCATGATTCAGAGTTGCGTCTCCTGAGCTTAGCGCTCTTTGTTGAGCACCTTGCCTGGCGCCCGAGCCATAATCCCATCAAACGATATCAAACACGCTTTCAAGCCGACATTCTGGAATTGCAGGACAAGGATCTTGCCTATTATCATCTCTATGCGTTTGCAGGAATTCGTCAACTCGGTGCAGGTTTCGAGCTTGCAGCGGACTATATGAGGTGGGCCTTTGGAGAAAGGGCAGAATGTTCCGCTGCTGCGTTTGAGTTGATTGCCCAACATAGCAAAACGCTGATTCTGAAAGCGGCGCGTGCTGTCAACTCAACCCGAGCGCTCAACACCTCGCAACTGTTTGAAGAAATGATCGAGGCGTGGGAGCGCGGGATGTCTGGGGCACTTGATCTCAGCACCTCCTCTTAAAAGCTCATTTTCTTTGGTCGTAGTTCCCAATAGCCATAGTTGCAACATCATTTTTTGTTGTAAAAAGATGAAGCCTTCCATAGCCTACAGGCCCCAAGGGGGAGTGAGTAAACAATCCCTTGAAAATCCGATAGATTTTCACGCATTAATAAAATTATATAACATTTTGCGGATTCGATTTAAGGCTTATCTCTAATGTTTTGTTAATTTGAAATTCAACGAAATTTTCTAGATATGTTAATAGGCCAACGCCAGCGCGGTTTGTTTGCTTTGCATTCGCTATGCCAGTCGGTATGCCTTCTTTTAGCTTTCCTCCTCTGGTTGTTGCTCTTCAAGGCTCTGTTTTTCAAAAACATCACCGTCTCTTTTCGAGGATTCGAGATTTACGCTTTGGTTCTGGCGATAACACCTTTCATCCTGGCCCGCTTCAATTATCTCTCAGAGATCCCTGAGCTATTGGGCTCGTCTTTGGATCGGATGCGTCTGGCCTCCAGACAGTCGATAATCATCTCTCAGATACTGCTCATCTTTATGTCGGTTATTTATGATGATGATTCTACTCGGTATATAGTTTTTTCTTATTTAGCAGTGATATTTCCCGTTATGATAGCAGTCAATCTCCTGCTGCCACGGTTCCTGCGCCCTTTGATTTTTGGGAAAAATTCGAGAGAAATCTGCATCCTGCTGAGCTGTGATCTGAAGTCGCATGCCATTTGCAGCAACGACGACAGCATGGAAGAAAACGAACAAAAAATCAAACTCGTCTTGGATTGGCTAAAAAAACAGGAACACTATGGGCTATATCTAACAGGTATTATGGGAAAGGATAACTTCTTGGCCAAAAAAATAGGGGTGCCTTTCCTTGGGTATCCTTCGGATCTGGCAGATGTCATTCAAACTACCAAGGCAACTTCTCTGATCATCACGGGTATGCCGGAAAGACGAATTCTGTCTTACGCGATTTCTGTGTGTGAAAACATGGCGGTACGGCTCTCTATCCTCCAAGATTTAGAACTTCATTTTGGACGCCCCGTCATCTTCCAAAACATCGATGGGATCAATTTCATGAGGTTCAGACCGGAACCGCTGCAAAATCCCTTTCGTTCTTTTACGAAAAGATTGCTCGATATTATTATCTCCCTCGCGGTGGTGCTCGTCATCCTTCCTCCTATTACACTTTTAGTCTGGCTGGTCCAACTCATGCAGTCGCCGGGACCGCTTTTTTACAGACAGGAAAGGACTGGGCGAGGGAACACAACCTTTATGATTAATAAATTTCGCTCCATGCATTTAGGAAATCATGATCCCAGTAAACAGGCTACAGTCAACGATCCAAGAATTTATCCATTTGGTACGTTTCTACGCCGCACTTCATTGGATGAGTTGCCACAATTCCTAAATGCGCTGGTCGGAGAGATGAGTGTGGTAGGTCCACGCCCACATATGCCGCAGCATAATGAGCTCTGGAAACAGGCGATGGGCTCCTATAATATTCGCAGTCTCGTAAGACCGGGGATTACAGGCCTGGCTCAAACCCGTGGCTATCGTGGAGAGGTCAAGACGGAGGAGGATGTTGCACGGCGTGTTGAATGTGACATCGAATACATTGAAAAATGGTCTCTGCTTTTGGATATTTCACTAATAACCAAGACTTTTCTTCAGATTTTCCGGCCGCGCGGTTGATGGTTGGATTTTTGGCCGGTCAACAGCAGTCATGACTGGGCAGACCTTTTGCTAGTCCTCTTCCGTTGATTTTCGCGGAGGAAGAAAAGAGAGGAGGCGTAAAAACAATTAATATGCTGAATCAGATGTGTCCGGCTGGGGGATGAGTGGTAAAAATTGCCTCCCCTTCTGGAGAAACCATCTTATCAAAAGGAGGAGAATGGGTAGAAGCTTGCGATGAGAGCAGGATTGATTTACCCAGATCATGAGGCGATTTATTATCAGATGAAGCTCCTTGAAAAATTTATTTCTTAATGAAGCCTTCTTTGTTCGCACGACGGGTGCTTTCTCTCTTTCAAAGGCTCAGCCAACGAGTGCGGAAAAAGGATCTAACTCCCGGAAATAGCATTGATAATCTCGATAGGGAATGGATCCAGTCTACTTGTCGATCTCTAGTAAACCGTTCACTCAGCTTTCTTGAATGGTCCACTCGAACGCGATATCATCGTCTGCTTTTCTATTTTTTCCCGATTTCATCAGGAGGCTTCCTTTCTGATATTTCAGAGCTGTTTTCGCGAGCGCTCATTGGACTGACTTATCTACCTTCGCAGGATCCGGAGGTTTCGCTAATTATTTCTCAGGCGAATGCGCTCTTTAAAAGGTTTTTTTTGGAACCTGGGATTTTTAATTTTAATAATATTACAGTAGACCAACGGGTAGTAGAAGGAACATCCATTAGCATTGCTTTATTGAAGTCTGAGGGTCTAAGGAATCAGATACTTCAACAACCTTCTCTTGCCAAATCCGTACGTGAATTTCTGGAAAATAATCTGACCTATTCTGTCTCGAAAAATAATTGGTTGTGGTTCCAGATTTTTCACGAACTTTGTTTACACGAGGTTTTTGAAAAACCAATTAAGACTAGCGGCATCCGTCGATTGCTCAAAGAAGTCTTAGCCTGTGAGTACAACGAAGGATGGTATCGTGACGGACAAGTCACAAGCACATGCGGTGTGGATTACTATACCCCCTGGGCATTTCAATATTATGGGATTTTGTTTCTTGGATTTCGCACGGCTCGTGACTTTCCTGAAGAGATCGATATCCTGCAAAAACGATCAAAGGAGTTTCTTTCGTCCTATGTGGATCTTTTCGACTCTCGTGGAGAGGCGCCTCTTTGGGGACGGTCGCTTATTTACCGTTGTGCATACCTTGCCCCATTAGGTCCGGCGCTTCAGTCTGGTCTGCTTGAACCAGAGGTCTTACCGAAGGTTCGACATATAGTTAATTGCGCGTTCAATCGCTTTCGGACGGAGTTGATTCGACCAGGGCTTCTTTCAATCGGTTATGTGCGACCGCAGATTGATCTAGCCCAAAGCTATACGGGGTTTGGTTCTCCACTATGGGCACTCAAGGGGTTCTCTATTCTTGAGGTTGAATCTAGTCATCCATTTTGGGAGAGTAAGCCTTCGTTGTCACATGGCATTAACGCGCGACTTGGTATACGCGATCACGCCCTCGGCAAAGTTATCGAATCTCCTTTTGTGACGATCTTGTTGAATCAGATAAACTGGCTTGAATACTACCAGCCACTCTATAATCGTTTCGCCTACACCACTCTTCCTGGCTTCTCCTGTCATCCTCGATACAGAGACAATTGTATCGGAATACTCGATGATGAGATACACTGGGTAAAAAATCTTTCAGCAGATGGGATCAAAATAGAAATCCAACCGCTTACTGATGGATATGAACTATTGATCACTACTGACCTGCTTATACCTAAACGATTAATCGCAACTGGATTCCTGGCACAGAAAAACTCTAGCAGTCGAGCTTTTATCAAGGTTATCGAGTCATCCGATGGGATCAAAATCCTTGAATATAGGAGCCTTTCCTGTGCACCAGGGTGGAATTTTTTTGCTCAAGACTGTGTCATTCCGGCCGTCGTAATACATGTGCCTGCGAAGAGGGAAGTTATTAGGATTTCCTCCAGAATAACTATCAGCCCTTAAAAAAGCCCCTCTTGGGGCTGGGATGAGGAGGCATGGTCAGCGGAGAGTGTTCTTGGCGAGGGTTTGGAGTAGAACTGAAGAGTAAGCGCATCATTCAGAGGAATGACAACACTGCCACGCGCCAGAAAGAACAAGTTCTATGATATAGTTCCTGATGATAATTTGTATTAAACACAGGATGCTCTGCCCTAATGCAATGAAACAGACTGCGGATGAGCCTTTTTTTCGGCAATAATCATTTCGTATAAATCATTTGCCATTTTCTGAGCAGTCTCGTTAAATTTCTCTGCGCTCATCGTTAAGTTATCAGCTACATAGATCAGATGAACGCCTGGTGCTTTGCCAGGCCCCAGTGTGGAGAAAGTATATTGGAGATGTGAGGGGATCAGTTTCCCATCCTGGAGATAAAACTCCCTGAACCAGTGTGAGTCGTCTGTAAACACATCGGGGTTATCGGCCACTGGCTCAATTTCGACACCACGGAATTTCAGGCAGACCTGTAGCGTATGATGTCGATGGGTGCCGCTGGGATTATACCATAACAATCCGATCTGCTTCGTCTGTCCCGGCAGGGTAACCACGAATCCATTCTCTGGAATGCGCTCCGTCATGGCACATTGGGGAATCACCCAGGATTCCTTTTCCCCCGGGAAGATCACGGAAGAGAGAAACGGGAGTAAAAAGAAGCATGAGACGGCAAACAGGATTGCGCGCTCTCTCCAAGTCCAATGTGCATGAAGATCCCCATCAGAGGGAGGAGCCGGTTGGGAGCGAATAAACCGCTCCCAGACAACATATCCGATTGTTGCCCAAGTAATGATCTGAGCCCCAGGAAGGAGGGCAAAAAGAGGGTGAGTTGCAATCGTAATCAGTCCGCCAGGAATGCTAAACAGCCACTTTGGATCACAGATGACAGGGCAGACGATCAGCCAAGGTAGCCAGAACGATTCCATTCCGGTAACGGCAATGACCGCCGCTGCGAGGAGCCAGATCAGCATGGCAATAATCCTTCCCTTGGAAATTTTCTCCATCATCCGGCACTGGGAGAGAGAAATGACAACTGCCATTGTCAGACCGAGACCACCCGGAGCGGATGTTTGTGGAGCAAAGAGCGCTACAACGGCAGCTACATGAGTCAGCTCGAAGAGCCTTCCAGTAAGCTGCCGGGAACTCCGTGGCATCGCGATCAAGGCAAAGGGAATCAGCCAGAATAATCCGAAGAAGTAATGTAACTGAGGTGTCTCTATTGCGGGAAAAAAAAGTTCCCTGTAGGCGATGAGCGTGAAGACACGGAGCACATTGGCTATGACCGCCGCAGGAATCATGGCAAGAATTCGAGCCCAGTGGGCCAGTCCAAAAGGTTCATGGCGATTCAGCCAGATCGCTACAGCAAGAAGAAGAACGAGAAAATTGAGGCCGGAACAATCACCGGTCCATGGGATTTCAAGGCGACCAACTGAGATTTCGTTACCCTTGTCAGTGGCCGCAACATGAAAGATGCCCAGAATTCCAATAACGATCGGACGGCTTAATTGGGAAAAGACATCCTGAGCGACAGAAATCCGGGCCAAACCTGCAACAAGAGCAATGGGAATTAATCCCCGCAGAATTCCCAACATCGAATCCCTAGTTATACCTTTAGAGGCTTGCATTTTATATATGATAGTATCTACGATCTACTACAATATTTGTAAAGCAAGGTAATGACCATAAACATGCCATTTTATCAATAAGAGCTAAAGCATCATGATTCTTAGGATCGTCAGCTTTTTCATTTTGATGCTTTTTGTGATCCCATTATGTGGCTGCCAAAAGGCCCGATTCATCTTTCATGAAGTGAAAGCCACTTCAGGAAATCCCAAGGATCAGTACGAAGTTGCGAGGGCCTATTTCGAGGGTAAAGGAATAAAGGAGAGTGAGCGGAAGGGGCTTGAATGGCTGAAAAAATCCGCCGCACAGGAATATCCTGCCGCGGTCTTGGCTCTGGGATTACGCTACTACTCAGGAGATGGGGTGCAGGTGGACGACAAAGAAGCTATGTACTACTTTCAAAAAGCGGCCAAACAGGATGATAATCCCACCGCCAAATATTTTCTTGGTCTTGGTTATCTTTGGGGGCAGGGACTTCCAAACGATTACAATCAGGGCATTGACTGGTTAAAGAAGGCTGCGGAGCAGGGGGTAAGCGATGCCTTTGTCGCTCTCGGAAACGCATACTATAACGGGAAGGCACCGTTTATTTCTCAGGAAACAGCCCTGCGGTACTACAGAAAAGCTGCTGATGCAGGAAACAGTGATGGGCAGTTCAATCTGGGATATGCTTACTTCAACGGGATCGGTATTTTGCAGCAGAAAGAGGCAATCAAGTGGTTTCAAAAATCAGCTGAGCAGGGGAATAGCAAAGCTCAACAAGCCCTCGGCGGCGCCTACTATTATGGACTCGGTGTCCCTGTAGATCAGGAAACGGGGGTGGGATGGTATCGGAAGGCCGCAGAGCATGGAAATCCTGATGCGCAATATGCTCTTGGCTCGGCCTATTTTTTTGGAGGAGGAGTTCCCAAGGATCCCATCGAGGGATTGGCATGGTTTATTCTCTCGAATTCCGCAGGTGACCATCAGGGGATCTGCGATTTGGCTGCGGAGGAGCTGGGGCCTGAGTCTTCCCAAAAGGCAAGTCTCAGAGCCCATGCGATTAACAAAAAAATCATCTCCTTGTTAACAAAGAAAGAATAGCCTGCCATTTTTGGCTCTCCTTTGAAACGGCTCTGTTTTATCATACTGGAGAGTAGCGGCATGCATCACGGTCTGTGCTCACCGCCATCACCCTAGGCTCTTCCCAGAATAAGCGTGAATCTCGCATACCTCATCAACCAGTACCCGCAGCCTAGTCACACATTTATTCGGAGGGAGATCGCTGCCATGGAGCAACTTGGCATCCCTGTCTCCCGATTCACCATCCGTCGTTATACCGGCCTTCTTCCCGATCCCTCCGACGAGGAAGAACGGGGAAAAACTTTTGTTGTTCTGGATCAGGGAGCCGTCACTCTTCTTTTCAGCGTTCTTTGGACCTTTGTGACATTGCCAGTTGCGGCTTGCCATACTCTCCTGACCTCCCTCTTCTCCGGCTGGGAGCCCAGCCGGGGCATCTTCATTCGCCTCGTCTATTTTGCCGAAGCCTGCTTCCTGGCACGCCGCTTCCGGGATGATGGGATCGATCATGTCCATGTCCATTTCGGCACCAACTCGACGGCGGTTGCCCTACTGGTCCGGCTCCTTGGCGGCCCCCCATACTCCTTCACCTGTCACGGCCCAGAGGAATTTGATCGCGCCGAGACCCTTGGACTTGGAGAAAAAGTCCGCCATGCGTCCTTTGCTGTGGCCATCTCGGACTTCGGTCGTTCCCAGCTCTACCGATGGGCTGATCCCGCAGACTGGCAGAAAATTGAAATCGTCCGCTGCGGCGTTGACGCCTCCTTTCTCGCCACCCCCCAGTCACCCGTGCCGCCAGCCCGCCGACTCCTCTGCATCGGACGACTCTCGGAACAGAAAGGGCAATTGACCCTTGTGGAAGCTTCGGCGCTTGTGGTCCAGCGCTTCCCCGACTTCGAACTCATTCTGATCGGAGATGGAGCGATGCGTTCTCAGATCGAAGCTGCCATCACCAGGCTTGATCTTACCCGTACTGTCCGGCTTCTGGGTTGGAAATCCGGGGCTGAAATCCGTGAGCTACTGCTCTCCTCCCGAGGGATGGTCCTCGCCTCGTTTGCCGAGGGGCTCCCGGTTGTCATTATGGAATCTCTGGCCATGGGACGTCCCGTCATCTCCACTGCTGTCATGGGAATTCCCGAACTCGTCATTCCAAGGGAAACAGGCTGGCTTGTGCCTCCTGCCAACCCCGCAGCACTCGCGGAAGCCATGGCGGAATGCCTTGCTGCAGCCCCCTCCTGGCTCACAGAAATGGGATCCACCGGCAGGGTTCTTGTTGCCGAGAGGCACGATGCAATCCGTGAGGCGTCACGATTGCTGAAGTCTATCCGGCAAGGAAAACGGCCTATTTTGTAATCTGTGCTGTCTTTGATGCTTCTGTATCAAAACTGCGGTGGAGTGGGGCTGCTCACCCAATTCTTGCCACTAATTTCTTGGCGACAATTGAAGACCAGCGTTCGAATGTGGCCCTACTCAACTTCCCCACGAGAGCAGAAATCATCAGGATGAAGAAAAAAAAGGCGGCGAATGCCACTGCGTTGCCCCGCCATTCGAGAGGAATAAACCTGTCGAATAAAAAGATAATTGCAAAATGGAAAAGGTACATCGAGTAGGAAAGCGTTCCTAACTCTGAGAAGAAAGGGAGGCTTATCTTTCTTCTGACAAAAAGATAGAGAGTTGCCGCAAAAATGAAAATAGGGGTCCAGAAGAAAGGACGGGTCTCGATTTTCAGGAGGTAATGTGCACTGAATGAGAACACGATCCATAGAACTATCTGGGCAAGAACCCAGAACTCATTATCTAGCTGACGCCGGAAGCTGAGCATGTAGATGCAAATTCCTATAGGGAAAATTGGAAACTGCGTTAGTTGGGAATAATAGATGAAAAGAGGCGGAAGTTGGAAAAAATGTTCAAGCAGTCCCGATCCTATAACTCCTATCAATAGATAGTACACAAATCCAAAGAGCAACATATAGACTGGCTTCAGATTGAATGACATCAGGAGAGGAAAGAGTGCATAAAATCCCATTTCGATAGCGATAGTCCAACCTCCAGGAACAGCTGAATTGATGGCAGTAGGAAAAAACCCGTGGAGGAAAGTCAGCGTTAGTACGATCACTTGCGTGCTGGAGGGATTGAGCTGCGAGCCGGTGGATTTAAATCCTGAAAAATAACCTATGAAAAAATAGAGAACCAATGCGAACCAGTATAACGGGGCAATGCGAAAAAACCTTCGAATATAAAATTTGACGGTTCTCCTTGATTCCGAAGCACGCTCATCCCACATGAAGCACATTGTAAATGCACTAATGAGGAAAAAAAGTTGAACTCCCAAATTCCCGATACTTAGGAGAGATTGAAGCGATCCTTGGAACTGAAAGGGCACTGACGCGTGAAATGCTACAACCATGGTGATTGCAACACCGCGAAGGGAGTCGAGACTGCTGAGGCGAATATGTTTTTTCTCCATTTGTATGCCGTCTTGACCTGACCCGGGAAGCGGGACACATCAAAAGCTGAAGTTCCGATGCATTTGTTTGGTTGATGTTGTGGATGAATTTTTTTCCTGATGCAAGCTTGGCGGCAGGGAGGGCGTAGGCAGACCGGAGCAAAGGCTTGTTGAGGCACGCGAACTTCAAGAAAGAACAAAATTTAAGCTCTGAATACGGGCATGCTCAAAATCTCTGTTGGCCATTGATCTTCAATGGATTATGTTGCTGTAAACTACGTTATCCAAGAAAGACTAAAATAACAATTCTTGAAAATTGTGGAAAAATCTAGAAAGAAGCCCCTTGTCTAAACTACAAACTGTTAATCCATTAAATTTGTTAATGCTATTTTCGCCATGAGCACTGTGAATCCAGAGCATCGATCCGACATCAGACGGACGGGTTACCGTGTGATGACTCCACGCAGTAATGCCCGTGTCGCTGGGCTTCTGGAGAGTGGGAAAAATTCCTGATGACTCCACTCGCCCTCAGCCTTTTTCAATGGATCACCCGGCGATCTGTCCCGCTTTTCCTTTCGGCACTGCTTGCAGGGTGTGCCTGGATTCCAGCAAAACAGGGTGTTTTTCAGCCGGGAACTAAACCCGAACACTTCGTTCCAGACCAAAATTTGGCCCCCGGGAAGTATTTCACTACGGAACTTAAAACTGGAGATAAACCTCTTTCGGATGTGGCGCAGATCAAAACTGCAAGTGCAAAGGTTGATACCAGTTACCGTTTTGGACCGGGCGACCACTTTGATTTTTTGGTTCATGGATGGGAAGATATCTCCCGTGAAGATATCATCGTTTCACCAGATGGTCAGGTGGCTCTTCCCCGGATAGGAATCGTAAAAATCCAAGGTCTTACCCTGCAGGAGTTCACGGATTTGGCAGTAAAGGAACTCTCCGCCTATTACGAGAAACCTGAAATCACGGTGGTCATGAAGGAATACAACAACAACCGCGTCTTTGTTCTGGGACAGGTTGCCAAGCCGGGAGAAGTGAATTTTCAGGGGCCAGGAACACTTCTGGAGGCCCTGTCACTCTGCGGTGGCCTCCCCACGGATGCCAATAAGAATTCTGTGAGCCGGTGCAGCATCACCCGCGGAAAAGACCTGGTGATGTGGATAGATCTCCGGGAGCTTCTGGAGCATGGCAATATGAATCTGAATGCTCAGCTTCAGAACGGCGATGTCATTTTCATCCCTGCAGGCGAGGATCAAAATGCCTACATCCTGGGAGAGGTCAAGAGTCCAGGCCTCATCGCTCTCCGACCGCAAATGCCCCTCATGAGCGCCATCATGACTGCCGGAGGCCCCACTAAGGAGGCTAATCTGACCAGTGTCTTCCTGATCCATCAGGCCCAGGGCAAGGGGATCGTGGAGAAAATCAACCTTCAAGAACTCATCGGACGCGGGGATGCAACCAAAAACTATGTTCTGCGCGATGGCGACATGATCTATGTGCCGGAGACGGGACTTAGCAGATTCAACTACTACTGCGGACAGCTTCAACCCTTCTTCACCATCGTGGGTGTGACCATCAATTCAATCACAGGTTGGAGCAGTCTGAACGCTGTTCTTTACGGAACGAGCGCTACCACCGGAGGCGTCCTTCATTAATGAGCCCCACTGACACAATGGAGACTTCTGATCCAGGCAGGCCATCGATGGAGCTTGGCAAAATCGAGGATGCGAAAAAATCAAAGCCTTTCATTATTGGCAATTTCCTCTGGAGGCGAATACCCATCTTGATCGTCGTTGGATTTTCCCTCTTCTTTTTACTGTGCCTGTTACTCCTTCCGAGGGTCGCCCCCTTTTATTTGGCAACGGGATCTCTACTTCTTAAACTCGACAAAAACTCCTCGCTGGAGGGAACCACTGATAACTCCATTCAGGGTGATGTATCGATTTTCCAGAAAACTCTCGCATCGAGGGTCAGCGACGACAGAATCTTGGAAGAAGTGCTATCGAAGCTGAGTGATCTCGACAAGCCCACCTATGTGAGGGGAGTTAAACCCAACTTGGCGATCAATATACTCAAAGCACATTTGAGTGCAACAGCTGTGGAAAACACCTATCTGGTGGGTGTGGCCTTGACTGGAAAAAGCCCCCAGGGCCTCGCGCCCACCTTGAACGCCATTTTATCCACACTACTCGAAAAACTACAGGACGAACAAAGGGAGCAGCATGCGCTTCGTCTCGATTTTCTGAGTTCGGAACAAGCGTCTATTTCAAGCCAGTTGAGGGGGGAGCAGGAAGGGCTTCTCTCCATCGCCAGAAATGAGACCATAACTCATCTCAAGGAGCGTCTTGCCCTGATTTCAGCAAAGCTCGATGACGAAGAGCTGCAGTCAAAGGCTCTGATTCCAGTAGTGATCGATAATTTTGCCAGAACTCCGGAGCTTCCATCCGGCAGCAATTTCAAGAAGCTCTTCATCCTTGCCGTTGTCGCCTCATTTGGAATGGTGGGGGTTGCCTGCCTTCTCTTTGACCTATTCGACAGGCGTATTCGTTGCCCATTGGAGCTGGGTGCCGCAATCGGCGGATCCGGTGCCATCTCGATCCCGGCCACCATCCCGCACGGAGTGGATCCGGATTTCTGCAAAGCGGGCACGCTCAGCGAAAACCATCCGGCAGCCGTGGCGCTGCGCGATCTTGCTCTACGCCTTGTCATCGAACATGAACGGAGTGGCGCTCGGATCGTCTCTTTTGTCGGACTGCATTCCCGCTCGGGAAACACTTCCATTGCTCTGAATGTTGCGCGGGCCGTTGCCGCCCACAACCTGAGTGTTCTTCTCGTCGAGCTTCCGACCCCCTTCCCCGGACTGGCTTCAGCGGCGAATCTCCCTTCCGCTACGATGACCGGTGAATCACCCTGGACGCACAAGATACGCGATCCCTCAAGTTCGGTTGATCTTATTCCTTGGAACTTTGAAGACTCCATCGACAAGGCGCGCTTTTCATTAGATTCATTTTTAAAAAATGCCAGCAAAGCCTATGACCTCCTTCTCCTAGACCTCGTGCCGATTTCGGAATCCGATATTTCCTTGGAAGCCTCCATCAAATCCAGCGTCGTCGTCATCACTGCGGCACCGGATGCCGCAACTTACGACAAGGCATTTGACACTGTCCAGTGGATCAAGGCGGGAGGGGTTCCTGCTGTCACCACCGTGTTGAATTTTGTAGTGCCTGATCAGTTCCGCAGGCGTATCATAGGTCTAGCTTCGGTTCTTCTGGGAATTTTTACCCGGGTTCACGGTGTTTTCTGTGACTGGTATGCACGCCTTGAATCCAGGTTGATAAAAACATTTTCCACTTCCACTCACCTGCAAAAAAAACAAGGCCGCTTCTCACCAAAGCCTCAACAACCGCGAGGGGATGAAAAATAGGCTGGTTCGATGAATCCGGAAGGCATCATTGCCCGATCAGGCACCGATCCATCATCCGATACTGAAGCAGAAGATGGGTTTCATCAATCAACGTCAGGGATGAAGAAACTTCCCTAGTTTATCCATCATATATTTTCATGCAGGGTTATACACCGAATATTTTCACGCATGTCGCGATGTTCGGCATCCTGTTCGTTTCTCTCTGGTTGTTCGGAAAGTATCCCATTCGCACTGCCATCGTGACAGTTCTCGTCGGCGGATGGATTTTTCTGCCGCAGGCACATTATCATATCTTCCTGATTCCCTTCCGCACCAAGACGAATGCCATCAGCCTCGCACTTCTCCTTGGAATCCTGATTAAAAATCCCAAGGGGTTTTTGAATTTCCGTTTCAGTTGGGTGGATCTTCCCATGATCTGCTGGTGCGTTTCACCATTCATTTCCGCGATTTCTGCTGGAGTGGGAGCCTATGAGGGCGCTCAGGGCTTGGAGTTTCAGATTGTGGACTACGGTATCCCCTATGCGATTGGCCGGAGTTACTTCGGGACATTTGAGGCATTGAAGGAATTGGCCGTCGGACTGCTTGTCGGAGCGCTCGTTCTGATCCCTCTGGAGATCATCGAGTTGAGACTTAGCCCGCAAATGCACATCTGGGTTTACGGTTGGTATCCTCATGACTTTCTTCAGACGATTCGTGAGAGTGGTTTCCGTCCTTCGGTCTTCATGTCCCATGGTCTGGAGCTTGCCATTTGGAACGCCGCGGCAGCGTTCATCGGATGGCAGTTGTATCTTCGCCATGTCATCAGGGGATCCCTTCCTTTTCTCAAAACCCCCATCCTTCCGGCGATCATCGTCCTTTCCCTCCTCCTGATGATCTCCCATTCCAGCGGAGCGTTTTATCTCTTCCTCATCGCTCTGGTGATCACTGAAATCAGCATCCGTTTGAAAACCTTCATTCCAATCCTGCTTGTAGCACTTCTCCCGATCACCTACATCGGACTTCGATCCACTGGCGCGTGGGATGGGCAGAGCTTGGTCGATGCCGCCCATAAAATTACGGGAAGTGCCGACAGAACCCAATCCCTTGATTTTCGAATCCAGAACGAGACGATTCTTGCAGAGAAAGCCCGCATTAAAATCCTGTTCGGGTGGGGGAGCGGAGGGAGATCGTTGATTACTGACAAAACCGGAAAACTTATCTCCGTTCCTGATGGTCAATGGATCATTACTTTGGGAGAAGGCGGTTTGTTAGCCCTTGCATCCATCAATTGTGTTTACCTGTTACCAGCGCTCTTATTTTTTCTGAAGTTCCCCCCCAAACGGCTCGGAAGATCCGTTGAGACGCCAGCAGTTGCCTTTGCCATATTTTTCATCATCACGATGATCGACAATCTCTTTAACTTCATGTCAAATCCGGTTCTCATCGTGGCTTCCGGAGGTATTGTTTCACTCGCTCTTTCTCCATCGGCACTGAGTGGATCGCCGCCGGGTGAATCAAGACTTTCAAAATTGCAACACCCCCTAACACCCCGCGCCACCACCCGCGTGATCTGATGAATTCGAGTAAAACGAACAAACACCCTCTGTGCGGATAAAGCGAGTTACTTTTATCAATTGTCACGATGAATGTCTTGTCAAAATTGCTTCCACTCAAGGCATACCCCTACATCCGCTATGCCAAACGTCGGCTCTTTGGCGCAGGCTCTCTTGAGACCGCCTCCTATAAGCAGGAAGTTCTTTGTCCTGAAGAAACCCAGCCCATCCGTCCCGCTATTTTTCTTCCAGGACAACTTGACCGAGTCACTGGCACCTTGCCGCATCATCCGATTGATGTCTTCATCAAAAGTATGCTTGCTTCAGAGTATCAGCATGCCCCGACCATTGCTTATCACCTGAAAAATGCCGTCCTGTTTGATGGATCCGTCTATGTCGGAAACTACAGGCACATTATTATGCAGGACCTGGTCGATAAGATGAATCCCGAACCGCACTATTTCAGGGAGGGAGCGATAGCTTCCTCCTGGGTTGGGACAAAATATTTTGGCCAGTGGCTGCGAGACGATTGCGCACAGCATTTGTTAGCCGATCAATTAGAAAACGTCATCTGCCTTTCTACGCCCGTATGGCCTCACAAAGATTTCTATGCTCGGTACTTTGGACAAGATTGGAGTTCCATTGACCGAGCGTTTGTTGAGCATTTGGTACTTTTCCAGAACTATTCTCAAAATAGCGACAAACGAAGGCGCTATGATATTCTGAGAAAACGCCTCAGGGCAAAGTTCCCATCTGGAGAGCATCAATTAATGGTGTATTTGCAACGAGGCAACACAGGGGTTTCTCGAAATGTTGAAAATGAGGATGAAATCCAGAATGCCCTAAGAGCTAGGCATGGTTTTGTGATCGTCGATATTCAGAATCATCTTGATGATGTCATCTCGATGATTTCAAAAGCTAGGATTGTTGTCTCCATGGAGGGAAGTAATATCGCCCACTGTTGTTTCTCGCTTTCTTCAGATGCCGGGTTGCTCGTGTTAATGCCGCCGGATCGTTTTGTGCCGGTTCACCGGGAATGGTCGGCAGGCGCGGGAATAACATTTGGCTTTGTTGTTGGCTCAAAGCAGGAATCCGGATATCGATTTTCAACCGACGAGATCCTTGCCACTATTGATTTGATGCTCAAATCGATGGGTTCTTGATTACGAATCGCGTGTAATCTGATGGATCAAAAAGAAATAAAAAAGCGCGCTCTTAGCGGATCTGCCTGGACGCTATTTGGGTATGGAGCGGCGCAAGTGATCCGGCTCGGTAGTAATCTGGTTCTTGCGCACCTGCTTTTTCCGGCAGCCTTTGGGGTGATGGCACTGGTCACCGTTTTCATGATTGGACTGACAGCTTTCTCTGATCTAGGAGTGGGACCGAGCATTATCCAGAACAAGAGGGGGGAGGAACCTGATTTTCTAAACACGGCATGGACCATGCAGGTCTTCCGAGGGATTGGTATATGGATTGTGGCCTGTCTGCTGGCGTGGCCCGCCGCCCAATTCTTTGGCAGAAGCGATCCCCTGGCTTATCAAATGGCTTCGATTCTTCCTGTTGTCGGCTTCTCGGCGGTGCTCGGTGGCTTCAATTCCACAGGAGTTTTTCTGCTCAACCGACGGCTTCAATTTTCCTGGTTGACAATGCTGGAGTTGATTCCCCAGACAGCCTCCTCCATCACGATGATCATTTCGGCATGGATTCATCCCAGCATCTGGGCCCTTGTCGAGGGATGGTTTGCTGGGGTTATAGTGCGCCTGATCATCACTCATTGGCTCAATCCAAGTGTCAGGAATTGGTTTCGATGGGATCCCACAGTTCTTCAGGATCTATTGCATTTCGGTTCTTGGATTTTTTTCAGCACCATACTGACATTTTTTGCTGGAAATCTCGACCGCATCGTCTTGGGCAAACTTCTCTCCTTCAAAGAACTCGGCCTGTACAGCATAGCACTCACCTTTGCGGGCGTCGGCATTGAAATAAGCAACCGTCTGAGTTCCACGGTTCTCTTTCCAATCTTGTCACGCAACCAAGATGACCCGGCAACCCTGGTTGGACAGAGCCTGAGAGCCAGAGGATTGATCCTGCTCGCCGGAGGGGCGATGGTTGTGGCATTTGCCATCATCGCCCCCACTTTTTTTCATCATCTCTACGATCCCCGATACGCAGCAGCAGGAGGGATCTCCCAGTGGCTTTCCATCCTCGTCTGGTTCAGCATTGTGCTGGGTTCCATGGACAGAGTACCGTTGGCCCTTGGCCATTCACGGGCACTTTTCATTTGCAATCTAGTGACCACGGCAAGTTATGGGGTGGCTATTCTTGGCTTCTGGTTGTATGGGCTTCCCGGATTCATCCTCGGCCGCTGTAGTGGCTACATTATCGCTCATCTGGTGATGCTCGCATGGATTCCGATCCGTCGCGGAGCCATGCTGACCCAGACGCTTCTTTATACCTTGGGTATCGCCATTTATGGAGGAATAGCCGTTTATTGGATGCACTGGATTTCAAACCATGTCGCACTGAAGGGCGAAATTGCCGCTGCTTTTCTGACTGCCATCTCCCCCTGTGCCGTTGCTGGATTTCTTATCCTCAGGAGACTTCGCCATAACGAAAATCCGACCACAGAATGCAGCGGTGTTGATAAATCAGGATAGGCATACCTGTTGTTATCAATATCACGATGAATGCCTTGTCAAAATTACTTCCGCTCAACGCATTTCCCTACTTGCGCTATGCCAAACGCCTGCTCTTTGGAGCAGGCTCTCTTGAGACCGTCTCCTATAAGCAGGAAGTTCTTTGTCCTGAAGAAACTCAAGAAATCCGTCCGGCAATTTTCCTTCCAGGACAACTTGAGCGAGTCACAGGTACAGCGCCAGATGGCTCGCTTGATCGATACATCAAAAGCATGCTTGCTTCAGAGTATCAGCATGCTCCGACCATTGCGTATCATCTGAAAAATGCCGTCCTGTTTGATGGATCGGTCTATGTCGGAAATTACAGGAATATTCTCGTGCAGGAACAGGCGGACAAGAGGAATCCCGAACCGCGCTATTTCAGGCAGGCGGCATTGGCATCGTCGGGCCATGGAAACAAGTATTTCGGTCATTGGCTGGTAGACGATTGCGCTCAGTATTTGCTGGCCGAGCAATCAGGATTGCCAATATGTGTCAGTGAGCCTTTATCGGATCATAAAGCTCAATATGCCCGCTATTTTGAGCAAGCTTGGAACTCCATTAACCGGGCACGGGTAGACGATTTGATCATTTTTCAGGATTTTGGCCAGAATAGTCACAAGCAAAAACGTTTCGACATTTTGAGGAATCATGTCAGAAAACGATTTCCTAATGAGAATCGCCAATCTTTTGTTTATTTGAGGCGTGGAAAAACAGGTAGTCCTCGAAATATAGAAAATGAGAATGAAATCCTGGATGTTCTTGTGGGGCGGCATGGCTTTGAAATCATCGACATCGACGATAGCCTCGACCGAATTCTCTCTATTCTTTCAAAAGCTAGGATTGTTGTTTCCATTGAGGGAAGCCAGTTGGCTCACAGTTGTTTCCCTCTTTCTACAGAGGCCGGGATGCTCGTATTAATGCCGCCGGATCGTTTTATGTCTGTTTACCGCGAATGGTCAGCAGGCTTAGGCTTTAAATTTGGCTTTGTCGTTGGCTCAAAGCAGGAATCCGGATATCGATTTTCAATCGACGAGATCCTTGCCACTCTTGATTTGATGCTCAAATCGATGGGTTCTTAAGAATGCATCTTTTATTGCATCTCGTTGGCAGTACCCGTTGTTTTAGGTGTTTCGGCCATACGGGGGGCGAAGACCTTCTTCTTTGGGAGCAGGCGTGCCATTCTAGGAATCGCATTGCTGCCCGACGTCTCACGAGAGTGGATTTCCCTGGGCTTCTACTTCTTGCGAGTGCTCTTTTCTCACTTTTCTTTGAGAATCCCGTTTTTGCTCAGGCTCTTTATGTGGGAGATAATTTCTCCTACCAAACAATAAACTTTACCTCGGGAACGAATAATTTCAACGCAACTTATATCGGCTATAACTCTAGTGACTCCAACAATGTTCTGAATATTGCCAACACCAATACACTCCTGACCAATAGTGGCGATCTCATCGTGGGCTTTGACGGATCGGGGAACAACCTGGTGATTTCCAACGGAGCAACTGTTGAGAGCGGATCCAGCAGCTACGGCGGGGTGATTGGACTCAACGCTGATTCCTCGAACAACTCAGTGCTTGTGACGGGAACGGGATCGCTGTGGAGCAATAATGGCGCTCTGACGGTTGGGTATAGCGGTAATGCCACCTTAAGCGTTACTAGCGGAGGCACAGTTGATGCATCCGGCATTGTGATTGCAGCCCGAGCTGGATCAGTCGGAACAGTTAACTTTGGCACCCTCGGCGGAAGTGATACCAATATCACCTTGATAACCCCCTTCATTGACTTCGGTAGCGGCTCAGGGACTCTCAACTTCAATCAGGCTGATACTGCCATAATCACAAGCACGATCTCAGGATATGGCACCCTTGATCAAATTGGTTCCGGGACAACGATTCTGACGGCCTCTAATACCTACACTGGTTCTACATTCATTGATTCGGGAACCCTTTTAGTAAATGGCGTCGTGATCGGACAAGGGGGCTCTGCGATAGTTTCTTCGGGAGCTACCTTGGGAGGCTCTGGTTTATTCGCTCAGGATGTAACGGTAAATGGGGTGGGGGGACTTGCCAGTTCCTTGGAAATATTTGGCCAACTCACCCTGCCTGATCAGGTTTCATTGGGTTCCGTGACTAACGGAACAACGACGACTCTAACAAATACCGAGCTCCTGATCACGAGTGCGATCGGTGGAACAATCAACAGCACTTCCGCAACGGCATCCATCGGCACACTCAATGGCTCCACCCTCGTGCTTGGCAATTGGGGGGCTACGGTCACCAATCTTGTTTCCGGGATAGTCATTACCAGCGGTGGTGGATTAGTAGCTCTTCAAGGAAATTTCACTGGCACCATTTCCGGAAGCGGAGGTCTTGTGAAAAAAGGCGCAGGCACCCTAACTCTTCTCAGTTCCAACAGCTATACTGGACCAACCATCATTAGCTCCGGAGTGCTCCAAGTTGGCTATGGGGTGAATTCAGGGTCTCTAGGAAAAGGGAGAGTCGTGGACAATGGATTGCTCATCTTGGACAACTCTTCTTCCCTCAATCTTGGTAGTGGTGTCTCTGGAAACGGATCGATTGTTCAGATCGGCACTGGAACGACAACGCTCGCCGGATCTAACAGCTATTCCGGAGCCACGCTGATAGACGGTGGGACATTGATTCTCACTGGATCAATTACAGGGAATAATGAACTGAAAGTGGGTATCAGCAACAATCTGGTGTCATTGGATATTTTGAATGGCTCTTATCTGAATAGTTCCAGCGGAGTCGTTGGACTGATCGCCGATTCCTCTAACAACTCAGTGCTTGTGACGGGAAAGAGATCGCTGTGGAGCAATAATGGTGATTTGATTGTCGGTCTTGACGGATCGGGGAACAGCCTGGTGATTTCCAACGGCGGTGTTGTCGCATCCAGTCAATACAACTATGGGGGAGTCGTTGGCCTGAATGCTGACTCCACGAACAACTCTGTCCTTGTGATGGGAACCAATTCCCTCTGGAACAACAGCGGTGATTTGATTGTCGGTCTTGACGGATCGGGGAACAGCCTGGTGATTTCCAACGGCGGTGTTGTCACAAACAGTCAATACAACTATGGGGGAGTCCTTGGGCTGAACGCTGACTCCACGAACAACTCTGTCCTCGTCACCGGAACTAATTCCATCTGGAACAACAGTGGTGATTTGATTGTCGGTCTTGACGGATCGGGAAACACCCTGGTGATTTCCAACGGCGGTGTTGTCACAACCAGTCAATACAACTATGGGGGAGTCGTTGGCCTGAACGCTGATTCCTCGAACAACTCTGTCCTCGTTACCGGAAGCAATTCCCTCTGGAACAACAGCGGCGATCTACTTGTCGGCTATGACGGCTACAGCAACAGCCTGGTGATTTCCAACGGGGGTATTGTTGCAACCAGTCAATACAACTATGGGGGAGTCCTTGGGCTGAACGCTGACTCCTCGAACAACTCTGTCCTCGTCACCGGAACTAATTCCCTCTGGAACGACGGTGGTGATTTGATTGTCGGTTTTGACGGATCGAGGAACAGCCTCGTGATTTCCAACGGGGGTGTTGTCACAACCAGTCAATACGACTATGGCGGGGTGATTGGGCTGAACGCCGATTCCTCTAACAACTCAGTGCTTGTGACGGGAACGGCATCGCTGTGGAGCAATAATGGCGCTCTGACGGTTGGGTATGGCGGTAGTGCCACCTTAAGCGTTGCCAGTGGAGGCACGGTTGATGCATCCGGCATTGTGATTGCAGCCCGGGCCGGATCAGTTGGAACGGTTAACTTTGGCACCCTCGGCGGGAGTGATACGAACATCACCTTGATAACCCCATCCATTGCCTTCGGTAGCGGCTCCGGGACTCTCAACTTCAATCAGGCTGATAGCGCCACAATCACGAGCACGATCTCAGGAATAGGATCGATCCTGCAACTTGGAACAGGAACAACCATCCTCTCGGCATCGAATAGCTTCTCGGGATCAACCTCTGTAAACTCCGGAAAACTTCTGATCAACTCCAACGGTTGTCTCGCGGGTGGTGGCACGGTAACGGTCGCCCCTAGTGGAACACTTCTGAATAACGGAATGATTGCAGGAACCACCATTGCAAACGGAACTCTGGGTGGAAACGGCGGGAACTTTAATAACCTTAAACTCAATGGAGGTTCCTCGTTGATCTGGAACATCCTCAATTTTGCGGGGACAGCCGGTACAAATTGGGATGTTCTTAATGTCCGTTCTCTCAATCTTTCCAGCTTGAACTCCACGAGTCCTTTCACTATTTATGTGCAAGGAACTTCGGGAACTGGACTTACAAAGACAAACTTCTCCTTCGATTTCCTCAATATCACCAGTAGCGTCACTGGATTTGCCGCCAGCGATTTTATCGTGAACACCTCTCTCTTCATTGCGGATCCGAATCTCTCTGGAGGGGTGTGGTCTGTGGGAACCAACAGCTTCAGTGGTGTCACCGAATTGAACCTGACCTACGCGGTCCCCGAGCCAGCTTCTTCATCTCTGCTTGGGATGGGTGCCTTGCTGCTTTTGATCTGTGCTTGTCGGCACAGGATTTGCTGGTTCGGCTGTCTTATGATTGATCGCCGTCATCTCCTCTTTAATTTAATTAAATGACCCCTGGTAAGGCAGCTAAAAATACGACGTTACTTAACCTATAATATGACGGGCATGTTGTGAACCTATTTCATGATGCCAGAGCAAAAGCATATACGTTCGCTTGACGGGCTGCGGGGCGTCGCCATTCTGCTCGTGATTGGTTTTCATTATTTTCACAATGCTGCGCCGGTTGATCATGTCGGACTTTATCCCTTTGGTTTCAAATTGAATTGGATACCCCTTTTCCGATTTGGCTATTTGGGGGTGGAGCTTTTTTTCATGATTTCCGGTTTCGTCATTGCCATGACTCTGGAAAATTGTAAGACGCCGGTAGAGTTTATTGTGAGGAGGTTTGCTCGTATATGGCCGGCTCTTGTGGTTTGTTCAATCGCGACATATGTTGTCATGAGATGCTCGGCATCCCCTTTTGCAAAGTTTAGGCCAGAGAAAATCACGAATTTTTTTCCCTCGCTGACCCTGACTCCAACAATGGCGTGGGACTGGGCGTTTCCCCGAGTGGATTTAGTTGACAGCGTCTATTGGTCCCTGGTGGTCGAGATGCGGTTTTATATCATAGCGGCGCTTATTTTCTGGTTGTTTGCCAAGATCAACTTCTCCAGAAACCTCGTTGTTTTTGCCTGGGTATTCATTTTACTGAATGTCTGCATCCATAAGTTCTACCCCGAATTCGGTGAACTATACGGTGCGATCGCGATACCTTATAATCTGCCGTGGTTTGCGGCCGGAGCTGTTTTTTACGACCTTTATAAATTGAGATTCAGGAAAACGACGGCTTTATTTCTGCTTTTCACGTTATTTATCATCATCGCCAAAACAAGCATGTTTGATTCCCCCTCTGGAAAACACCCGCTAGTTGTCAGCATCATTTCATTGGCTTTCTTCATCGTCTTTTGGCTAATCTCCCATAATTCAGTGGCTGTGAAAGTTCTGGCCAGTAACTGGTTGGTCTTTGTGGGCGTGAGCAGCTATTCCGTCTACCTGTTGCATAACTACATCGGCATGGTGGTGATTTCCTCTATTCCAAAGGGAATTGGCATGCCATTGGCAATTTGCTGCGTGCTGCTGGTTGCCTGCGCGGCGATTGCCTGCGGCTATCTTTCATATCTTTATATCGAACAGCCGTTCCGAAAGCTGATCACCCGCTCTCTACTCTCAAGTGGCGAGGTCTCTTGTTGGCAGATAAAACGTCGGGGATCGGAGATTGCCTAAAAAGATTTTCTAGTTCTCGAGGAAGCATCAAAAAATATATGTATCTCATTCCGATCCATGTACCTATCTATACTGACGGGGAGAAGAAATTTGTGACTTCCGACTGGATGCGTTCTCTTGTCTTGCTTCGTGATTCCTTGAATGGAAAATTCGGCCAGCTTATGCTAATGGCACCCAGCCTGCCGGCTTCCATGGCGCCGTCCCATACACTGGAAGAACTTGGGGAGGCTGCAACCGGCATCAAGGTAAAATCCTCATTTGATCTCCGATGTCGGGCGCGATACTACTGGCAAACGGAACGATTCCGATGGCAGTCTGAGCTTGCAGAGGCAATGAGGGATGCGAAGGTTGTGCACGCTGGAATGGATGATCTTTACCGCCCCATTGCCTTCGAAGGCTGTCTCCAGGCTGTTCGACACAACAAACCCCTGATTTTTGTTCGCGATATTGACCAGGTTCAACAAATGAGGGAAATGGCATCCGAGCTTGGCTTGGCGGCAAGACTGAAAGCTGAATTATACGGCTTTGGATTTGACCGCTGTATGCGTTACGGCGTGAAAAAAGCTGCCTTGTCGCTTTTGAAGGGAAAATTGCTGCGTGATCGCTACTGGAGATTTGCCAGTAACCCAAGTGCATTTGAGGACACCTCTTTCACCACGAGTGAGATTGTCCCTTTTGAAGTTGTCAAAGCCAGGATAGGGACTCTGCGCACTCTTCGCGCGATTCGCTTGGTCTATTGTGGTCGTATCGAAGCCAGAAAGGGAGTCGATCATGGCATAAAAATCATCGCGAAGGCGGCAAGTCTTGGGATGGATGTGTTTTTCGATGTGATCGGCGAAGGTTCTGATCAGGCCAAGTGCGAGGCATTGGCCTCCGAATTGGGAATCGGAGCAAGAGTTCGTTTTCTGGGATACAAGACCTATGGCAAGGAACTCCTGCGGTATCTTGCAGAATATGATGGACTCCTTTTTACTCCGCTGGCAGAAGATACCCCGAGGATGATTTTTGATGCCTATGCCGCCGGGCTTCCCGTTATTGCGTATGGAATTGAGTATGTCAAAGAGCGCGCCGGGAAGGAGGGGGCGACAGTTATTCTCCCCGTGAATAATCCAGAAGAGGGGGGGCGCTTGCTGGCCCAATTGGACGGAAACCGCATGCGACTAGGCGAACTCGCACTGAAGGCGAGAGAAGCGGCAACAGTAAACGCAGCAGATGTCTGGTATGAAAGACGGGCACAATGGACTTTTGAAGCGGTTGAAAGGTTCTATGCTAGGGACTGATAAAATTTTTTAGAAAACAATGAGCGGCGAAAATTGTATTTCTGCGGAGCTTCCCGACTGGGGTCGCGAGAAAATTATACCTCTTGCTTGGCAGCCCGATCGTCGACTTCTCAGATCAATTCGCGGATATCAATCCACCCGTTCAAGGGGAGGGATTTCAGCCCTGATTCTCAGTCGCTATTGGGTGCTGGTTTACCGTTTTTGGAGTGCGGTGTGCGGAGCGGACATCCCTATCAATACAAAGATTGAGGGAGGTCTTGCTATTCCTCATCCCAATGGAATTGTCATTCATTGCGATTCGCAAATCGGCCCCAACTGCCTCATCCTTCAGCAGGTTACTCTGGCAGGAGATGAAAAAGGCGCTCCGAGATTGGGTGGGCATGTCGATATTGGAGCAGGGGCTAAGATTCTCGGCAGTCTCACGATCGGCGATCATGCAAAAATAGGTGCCAATGCTGTTGTTCTCAGCGATGTTCCAGCCGGCGCGACCGCAGTCGGCATTCCAGCGAGAATTATCACCAAAAAAAATGCTGGCTTATAATCCCTGCGGATGGAGTGATTCAGATGGAGAGGTGAAATTTCAAAAAAACCCTTATTTTGGTATGCTGGCAGATTTTTGATAGATTGCATAGGATACGGCATCCTGAGCCGGGAGTGAGCCGGAGCTAATTCTGGAGTAACCTGCCGATTCCAAAATCCCGGATACCTTTGAGGATACGGCAACCCTTGGCGATTTTCCTCTGCACATGGCTACGGTGTCTTCCATGCTCTGGTTCTCTGTTCCGATCAGTACGACGCGCGTGGGGAGTTGGGCAAGGGTACTCTCGCGCATCATCGGAAGTTCAAACAGATCTGTGAGCCCGGAGGAGCTCTGCTTAAACAATAATTGGTTCAACCTGCAGCCTTCACTGTAGAAGAGGGGAAAGTATGCCCCTGCCCAACCTACAGCACTGTCATAAACCACTGTATCCACGGAGTTGTTTTTTATCATGGCAACAACCTCACGATGCGGGGTGTGCCGGAAGATCGTCGGGTTTCTTAGGATTGTTCCAGAAGCCAAAGCTCCTGCAACAATGATCACCATCGTAGCCCCGATTCCGCCAACCCTGAGCCATCGCTCACGAATCGCGACAACAGAACCGGCCAACACAGAAAGCATCGGGAGACGCCAGATATTATACGATGGCGAAAGGGCATCGAATTTTCCGATCAGCGCTTTCGCCACCACGGCTGCCAGACACCCCGCCAGCAAGGCGATCATCAGCATCCAGTAAATTTTCCCACCGGTTTGTTTCGGAAATAGTGCCAAAGCGAGCATCACGACAAAAGCGACCATGCCAAAGATCGTCACTGTATGGTAAACTGCCAGGCTAGGATGTCCAATTAGTGCCCGATAGATGAATCTGGCCATACTTCCAACGCTCAGCCCCTCGGTGCCAATTCCACCCATTTGACTGGCACCCATCACAAAAGCCACCATCCCGAACGAACAGAAAGAGATCACTGCTGCCATCACTACCAATGGCTTACGGAGTTCTGGTTGCCAAAGCGATATCACGGTCATTCCACAGATCACCGAGCCAGCCAGTACCACCCCATAAAAATGTGTGTAAATTCCAGCAATGCAGCAACCGGCGAGCCAGCCCCAATCGCTGAGCAGTACCGTCGGTGTTGCCTTCAGAATTCGAACACAGAAGTAGATTGCTGCCGCTGAAATCAAGATAAATAGCGGATACGCCCGAATTTCGACACTGGTAACCAATGTGTTCGGAGAATACAGAAAGACAGCCGCTGCCAAAACGCCTGCCCATTGTCCCCAGGCATTCCGAGCCGCCACTGCGATGAGTAGTGCCGCGCAGGCCACGGCGGTCACTCCCATCATCCTCATCGAAATTTCAGAAAGGCCAAAGGCTCTAGCCCATAGCCAGCCGACCCAATAACTCATCGGAGGCATTCGGTCGCCTGGCACGCCAAACCGCTGTGGATTTTCCCCGCAAAGCCACGGCACGATCGCGATTGGGTCAAGGGTCAACCCGCTGAGTTGAGTCGTTTCATCAACCCAGATGTCCTGATTTTTAAGAAATGAAATGTTTAGCCAAATACCAATCACCATGATGATGACCAGTAACGACATTTCAAGCCATCTACTTGATGGAATTTCTCTGGCTCCGGCATTTGATCCCTCATGAGCACCCACCCCTTGGTTGAAAATCTCGCTTTGATCGTGAGGCATTGCTTCTCGAAGAGGTACTATTCTGACTTAAAAACGCTGGTTGCCTGAGTTCTCAAACAAAACAGAAGAAATTGCATTGTGAAAGTATTGATGGAGAAAGGGAACGTCAATCGCACCCGCTATCGACAAAGGTGGGCGACGGTCTTGGAGGCATGAGCTAGCTTTGCCGTGAGAACTATTATAAGAGGGGGTTCCTCCATTTTAAAAAAAGCCCCGCCTTTAGAGAAAGGCGGGGCTTTTGTGAAGGGTTGAGAGAGTTTTCTGAGATCTCTTGTCTTTAGGCCGTCTTGCGGCGCAGAGCTTGGAGAAGCAGAATGCC
>Ga0302281_10000182_pt1 | contig 47086 bp, 45 predicted proteins | sample III_Fen_E1_2_FD_198762 | JGI IMG/M metagenome (GOLD analysis project Ga0302281, IMG submission 198762) | Peat permafrost microbial communities from Stordalen Mire near Abisko, Sweden - III_Fen_E1_2 | ecosystem: Environmental > Terrestrial > Soil > Wetlands > Permafrost | place: Sweden: Abisko...
TGGCTGGCCATACAACTACAGTTTCCGGCCTTGGTGTTGCCGTACATAACTTCACTTCCGGCTATTCAATCTGGTCCCTCATCACCACATTTTTACCCATTTCCGGCCTCGTTACTTTACTCATCGAATACATACTTTTCCGGTACGCATTGGCTTGGCCATTATTCCAGTTCGTCGATGTGGTCATCTTGTTCTTAGTCTCATGACGAATACCCTTTTCATCACCAACATTGTATGGATGATCTCCAGCAACACTGTACCCGTTTCTGTATCCGACTGGGCAACCCAAACCACAATGTTTATCGAGGGATTCTCTGACGCCTTCCCACTTGCCATCGCCCTTTCCGTGGTGTGGGCGATAATCTCCAGCCTTCGGGCCGGACACTTTCCCACCACCCGCGACTAAAAATGGCATCAATACGGTTTATTACTGCACCAATCGGCGGCGGCAAATCGTTGTTTGCCACGATGAAAATTTGTGAAGAACTAGAGCGCACTGATCGCTTCATCGTCACCAACGTTCCGCTCATACTCACCATCGTCGAAGTACCGGAGCGGATGCAAGTGCTCTTTGAACGACTTGCCCAACTCGCCCAGGCACGGACCGAAAAACACAAAAAGAAAATTGAGTCAGCCGAGATGTACTGGACCCTATCCGAATACTGCCAAGCATTCATCCGACGCCCCGTGGACGTAAAACGACGCGTCGTCTGCCTCACCGAAGACCAGACCAGGGAATTTTGGCGATACGTTCCCATTGGGGACTTTGACACACCCGAGGCCGGGGCCGCAGCGGTCAAGGCCCAGTTCGGAATTGATTGTCCCGTTCCCGAAACGTTTCGCAACGAATCGAACGTACGACCATCGGTGGGGTATATTCTCCCGAATTTGCCGGATCCGATGCACGGGCACGTCCCCGATTTTACATTTCGCAAGGGTAAACCCGGCGTATACTATGTGCTCGACGAGGTTCACCAACACTTTTCCTCCCGTCTATGGCAAAAGACCGGCACGCAGGCTGAACGTTACATGAGCCAACTACGCAAGCTTAACGACGATTTGGATCTGGTCACTCAACACCCTGAAAAGGTAGACAAGAACTTTCGGCGGAATGCAACCGACTGGATCCAGGTGCAGAACATGAGTAAGAGACCGATGTTCATGGGGGTCACATTTCACAAGCGTTTCCGATGTTTGGAATATCAACAGCCCGAAATGCCTTTGCGGTTCGATAAGCCAACACGGACGACTAGGTACAATCTCGAAAGCAATCGTCGGTACGAATGGCTTTATAAGACCGCTGAAGGCGTCGGGGTGTCCGGGGGCATCGTAGCTGAAGATTCACGATTCAAGGGCCGCCATTGGTCAATCTGGGTGATTGCCGTGGCAGCCATTTGCGTGGGTGCATTTTTCCTTCCCCGGGTACTCATGAACACGATGACGCACCTGGTATCGTCCACGACCGGAGCATTTCAAAAAGGAGTGTCGAAGGGCGTCAGCAATGCCTTGCCGGCGAATCCGGCGTATCACGGGCCAGAACAAGTAGCGGCACCAGCGCCGGCACCTGTAGTGTTACCGCCGGCCGGTCCGCCGCCGACTATCAACATGAATTTACCACCGGGATTCAACCCTTCGTCGGTTCGGCAAGCGCCGGATCCGGCTTTCTCCGCTGGCGCGGATCCCGGTGGTTTACTTTGCACGGGGGTTTTTCAATATCCCGACGGAAACGTCAGTGTTTGTCTTTCCGATGGTCGTATTGCCGAAAAATCTTACGGTGAAGTTCAGGACATCGGGAGGCGTTACGTTCGGGTTTTTGGTATGTCAAAAATCCCAATGCGCGATGCCAAATAAAAAATCAAATTTCGATATTTGGCACGAAGTCTCTACTAGGTGTCCCCCTCGCTCGATCGCATCCGATTACCACGCCAAAAGACATTTACTGCAGGAAATGAAAAACGACATCGAGCTAGGCCGACGACGTGCACAATTCTACTGGGACCAGTCCACGCAGCGGTATAGAACCGGGATCTCGAGTCTATTTTAAAGCTGGGATTTCCGCGCCAGCGGCTCGTAAGAAGCGGAGCACAAAAATCCGCATCAGCGGGGCGAAGCCACCTAAAAGCGCCTTTTCGGCCCTTATTCACCGACAATTCACACATTTTTATCATGTTAATTAACAACGGGATAAACGTTGTTTGTTATATTTAATATTGTTTAGCCTTTGTGCGTATTTCGGTAATTGTAAAAATATTTGCAAATATATGCAAATGGACGAGAATTTCCAAAATCATTATAACCCTCGCCTAATAAATATGAAGAATATGAAATCCAATATTCTATGCATAATCACCTTGTTGGCCTTTTTTGCCATCATCCACACCGCCTCAGCCCAATTTTCTCCCCAAGGAAGTCGTTTTTTTCGAGTTGTCGGACCGACATCAGTTAAAATCACCGCTTTTAATGCCGATGGCACCATTGTCTGGACCAACGCAATCACCGGCACCAATTACACCGTCCAGACGAGCACGACACCAATGTTTGGGGGCAGTAATTGGCTGACCTACGTCGATATCTTCGCTAGCAATTGCATCAATACCAATCTCATTGTTCCCTTTAACAACCCGTTGTTTTGGACGAATTTCCCCTCGTTTCCGACAAATTTCCCAACTTTTCCAACCAACTTCCCGACCTTCCCGACTAATTTTCTACCACCGCCGCCAACAAATTCGATCAACTCCGGCACCAACGGGATTGAATCGATCGTTCAGCAACTTACACCGCCCGGGGACAACGACGGAAATTTTGATATCAACCAGTTTGACTACCACATCACTGCGCTGCTTTTGAATGCCGTGCTAGCCGCCGATCCGAACGGCCCGGCCTCGATCCTGGCCGATGGCACCCGGCCGGCTACCTTCTTCGAGCCGAGCGACGGGGAGTGGGTCAGCCTTGCCCGCCAGCTCACGGGGCAGGCATTGCCGCTGCCAAGTGTCCAGACCGAGCAGGCCACCTATGAGTATTTCGCGAGCTTGGGCACTGCCCGGTTGGAGAAAATCCTGACCTACCTCATCATCCCCGGCATTACCCTCACCCAGCTCGGACCACCGACTATCTCACAAACCTCCTATGTCACCGCCAATGGTGAAACTGTGCTCATTCAATCGGACTTCGGTGTGGTCACCTTGGTCGACAACAACCCGCTGACCTCGGACTCTGGTGTCGTTGAGGCGCCAATGAACCAAGGCAATAAGCAGATCGCTTGGAGCACTGCCGTACTGCTGCCATCGTCATACTGACCTTTGAATCCAGTTAAAATGGTGGCCGCCTCCCTGCCCCCCGGTGCCGCCATCAGATTTGATGGGAGGAAGCTTAGCCCTAAAATGACCACCGGCGGCTTATCAGATTAATGGATTAAAAAAACACACAATGAATTGCTTCAACACCAGGTCATAAGGGTTGAATTTTTGTGATTCCGGTTAGTGGCGTGCGTGATGCTAGTTTAATTCCCAGGGTTAATTGATTTTCTCCAATTGGCGGCATTTCTCATAAACGCTCACATAATTGTGAACCGTGCGTTCCCAGGAGAAATCCGCCTTCATGGCGTTGCGGCGGCAGATTTGAAACAATTTCGGCTGGTTGAACAAAACCAGCGCCTTGCGGATGGCCTTGGCGAGCGAGCGCGAATTGTATTCGAAAAACTTGATTCCTGTGGCAAGCCGGGGGTTTTGCGTCCAATCAATGACGCTGTCGTCAAGGCCGCCAGTCGCGCGCACGATGGGAATCGTCCCGTAACGCAGACTGTACATCTGGTTCAGGCCGCACGGCTCGAACCGCGATGGCATTAGGAAGAAATCGCAACCGGCTTCGATCCGGTGCGCCAGGGTCTCGTCGTACCCGAATTGGATGGCGACCTTGGAGGGAAATTGCCGGGCCAGATCGCGGTAACCGCGTTCATATTCGGGCGAGCCGCTGCCAAGCAACACAAACTGCATGTTGGTGTTCAGCATTTCAGACAGCGCCCCGAGCTGGATGTCCACGCCTTTTTGTTCCGCAAGGCGTGAAATTGTGCCGAAGAGCGGGACGGACTCATCAACCGGCAGGCCGACCAACTTTTGCAGATCGAGCTTGTTGTTTTTTTTGCCCGCCATACGGCCGACCGAATACGGCTTGGGCAGGTGCGGATTCCGGGTGGTGTTCCATTCGCCGTAATCCACGCCGTTCAGGATGCCCACCAGGTGCTTTTGGCGGCGGCGGAGCAGGCCGTCGAGGCCGCAGCCGGACTCCTCGGTTGTGATCTCGCGGGCGTAGCGCGGGCTGACCGTGGTGATAAAATCTGCATAGGCAATGCCGGCCTTCAGGCAGTTTAACAGGCCGAAAAACTCAGCGCCCTCAGTGTTAAAGAGGCTGGCGGGCAGGTTTGTTAACGCAAACGCCTCCTCGGGAAACACGCCCTGATAAGCGAGATTATGGATGGTGAGGCAAGTCGAAGGCGGATTCTCCCACCCTTCGCTTTTCTGGTGCTTCACTAAGGCCGGTACGAGTCCGGTTTGCCAGTCGTGGACGTGGATAACGTCCGGCCGCCACGGCAGATAGCGCGCCAGATGGGCTACGCATTTGGAGAAAAAGATGTAGCGCTCGTCGTTGTCGGCGTAACTAACGTGGTTCTCCTGGTAGATGCCGAACCGGTCGAAATAACTTGGCTGATCGATGAAATAGATCTTCAACCCGCGCGCCACTTCAAGTTCCCATAATTCCGCCGGCACCCACCGGAGTCCGATCGGCAGGTTGAAATACCAGTCCACCTTGCGCAGAGCCGGGAACTTCTCGCGGATGCCCCGATACAATGGCGTAACCACGCGTGCCTCGTGGCCCGCGTTCGCCAACGCCACCGCCAGCGCGCCGACCATGTCCGCCAGACCGCCGGTCTTTGAGTACGGATAGACTTCGCTGCTGGCGAGCAGAATTTTCATTTGGTTAATGGGTTGGGATATTGACGGGTTGCCTCATTTGCCGCCAACAATTGTTCCGGTCCATGATTCCACATTTCAACGGATCACGTCCGTCTTCAAATACGGCTGGAGCGCCGGCGGAATCTTCACGCTGCCGTCGGCCTGTTGATGCGTTTCAATCAACGCCACGAACAAGCGTGCCAGCGCCGTGCCGCTGCCGTTCAGCAGGTGCGGGAACCGGTTTTCGCCCGTCTCCGTCTTGAAGCGCAAGTTCATCCGGCGCGACTGGAAATCCTCGCAGTTCGAACAGCTGGAAACTTCCAGATAGCTCCCCTGCCCCGGTGCCCACACTTCGATGTCATAAGTCTTCGCGCTGCCGAAGCCCATGTCGCCGGTGCACAACAGGATCACGCGGTAATGCAGGCCGAGTAGTTGCAAAACCTTTTCCGCGTTTGCCACCATTTTTTCCAATTCGTCATAGCCCTGCTCCGGTTTGACAATCTTGATCAGCTCCACTTTATCAAACTGGTGGACGCGGATCATGCCGCGGGTACCGACGCCCGCCGCGCCCGCCTCGCCCCGGAAACACGGCGTATAAGCGCAATACTTCACCGGTAGCTGTTTCTCCGCCAAAATCTCCTCCCGGTGAATATTCGCCACTGGCGTCTCCGCGGTGGGAATGAGATATAATTTTCCAAGCTCCTCCGCGCGGCCGCCTTCCGCCACGCCGTAATACTGGTCCTTGAACTTAGGAAATTGTCCCACGCCCACCATGCACTGTTCGCCGACCATGAACGGCGGCGACACCTCGGTATAGTCGTGCTCCGTAATGTGCAGATCAAGGAGGAACGAGATCAACGCCCGTTCCAGCCTCGCACCCCAGTTCGTGTAGAGCAGGAAACCGCTGCCGGACAACTTCGCCGCCCGCGCGAAATCGACCAGTTTCAACGTCTCGCACAATTCCACGTGCGACTTGGGCTTAAAATCATAATTCGCCTTTGCGCCGTTGACACGCACTTCCGGATTGTCTTCCGCCGACTTGCCCAGCGCCACCGATGCGTGCGGCAAGTTGGGCAACCGAAGCATCAATGCGTCTAGCGCTGTCTCGGCGGCCGCCGCTGCTTGGTCAATTGTGGCAATCTGGTCGCCCAAATCCTTCGTCTCGGCTTTCTTCGCTTCCGCCTCGGCGAATTTCTTCTGGCCCATGAGTGCGCCGATCTCTTTCGAGACCCGGTTCCGCTGGGATTTCAGCACCTCCACTTCCCCGAGGGCTTTCCGGCGCTGTTCGTCGAGCCGGAGGATTTCGTCCAGCTTCGTTTCGTCCCCCGCCCCTCGCGTAGCGAGGCGTTCGCGGACAAATCCGGTCTTTTCGCGGATCATTTTGATGTCGAGCACACCCCACTTTAAGAAACAGACTTTATCCGGGCAAGCGGATTGGCTCTAATATCGCCTGATGAAACTGCCAGCTAAGTTCGCCTCGCCCTTCCGGGTTCCATTGCTGACCGCTGCCCGGATGATTCTGGCCATGGGCCTCGCCATCGCGGCAGACGGACTGCAATTGTGTTTGGGCTTTATCGGCTGGGCGCTGCCCGACCAGATCATTGACTGCGTGGCGATGGTTTTGATCAGTTGGGCGATCGGTTTTCACATGCTGCTCCTGCCGACATTCGTGGTGGAACTCGTGCCGGTCCTGGACGACCTGCCGACCTGGACCGCCTGCACGGCCGCGGTCATTGCCCTCCGCAAACGCGAGCAGCGGATTCATCCGCCCCCGCCCCCGCCGCCCAAGCCGGCTATTGATGTCTGATTTCAGAAAAGCGGTCGCGCCGGCTTAAAGTCGCAAATCTGATTGAAATACCACCCCGCACGCGGCACATTATTCTCGCTATGCAATCTGTTTTTACCGGCCCGGTTTATGTCGTGCGCGACAACATTGACACCGACCAGATCATCTCCGCGCAATTCCTGAACCTTGTGCCCACGATCCCCGAGGAATACGAGAAGCTCGGCAGCTACGCCCTCGATGGTCTGCCCAAGTCCCTGTATCCCGTCCGCTACGTCAAAGAAGGTCAGCTTGACAGCGATTATCCCATCGTCGTCGGCGGGAAGAACTTCGGCTGCGGCAGCTCGCGCGAACACGCGCCCATCGCCATGGGCTCCGCCAACTGCCAACTCGTCCTCGCGGAAAGTTTCGCCCGCATATTCTTCCGCAACTGCGTCGCCACCGGCGAACTCTACCCCTGCGAAATCACCGAGCGCCTCTGCGACGTCCTGAAAACCGGCGACCTCGTAACGGTGGATCTCGACGCCGCGACGGTCACGGTTAAGGCCACCGGCAAGGTTTATCATTTCAAACCGCTCGGCGATGTTCGCCCGGTGGTGGATGCCGGCGGCATCTTCAATTACGCCCGCCAGAGCGGCATGATCGGAAAGTAAGATTCCGTCATTTTCCACCGGGCGACGGTCTTCCGCCGCCCGTTTTTTATTTTTCGCTTTCAGGAGATGATTCTCCTTGGAGGATTCCAGATGCTTGGCACCCGTGGAATAATTTATTCCTGCGGATAAACCAGTATCCGGTCGTGGACGAGGACGATGAGGTCATTCTTGCCGTCACCGGTCACATCGGCCACGGCGCATTCGCGGGGCTCGGGAATGGCGTTCTCCAGGCCACGGAAGGTATGCTGTTCAAACACGGGCCAGCGGTCGCCGGGAACGAGCTTGCCCGCCGCCGTGAAATTCACCAGGTCGAGATAATTGCGACTGGTCTCCATGAAGATGAGCTGCTTGCGGCCGCTGCTGTTCAGGTCGCCGGCGACGACGTCGTTCAAAAAACCGTTTTTGATGGGCGTGTCGTAGTCATCCAACCGAGTGAGTTTCCAGACCTTGCCGCCGAGCGGCAGCCACGCCACGGAGCCCTGGCCGGTGAACGCCACCGCCGCGTTGCCGAGGTTCACCGCACGAATGGAGCTGAATGTCGTCACGGGCAATTCCAGATTCTTCACTGCCTGCCACACCCCGGCCGCGTCCCGTTCGCACAGCGTCAATTGCCGGTGTTCCGCGTCAAAGAGAAAGAGCGACGGCACCGCGTTCGTGCCATTCGCCACCGTCGTCGCCCCAACGAGCCGCGCATCGCTGTCTGAGCCGTTGATCTGGTCTTTTACGCGGAACGTCCACGGCACCGGGTTGGTGGAACCCGCGATCTTCGCCCCCGGCTCCAGCACGACGGCACGGAGAAAATTTTTCTGCGGGAGCAGCAATTCCGCTTTTCCATCGCCGTCAACATCGGCGGCGGCGAGCCAGGGCTGTTCCATCGCGCCGCCCGGCGGATCCACATCCAGCTCATCAAACTTGCAGTCCTTCTTTTGCCGCAGAACCTTGATTTTTTCGTAGGGGATCAGCACCACCAAATCCGCGAGGCCGTCCTGGTCCACGTCCTGGATGGCCAGCGTCGTCGGGTTGGAGGTGAAGCTGGGATCGAGCTTCTGCGTCGTGGTCTTGCCGGCGGCCCGGAAGGTCACGAGCGAACGCGCTCCGTCCTTATCCACGATCACAGCCAGCGTGGGCTTGGCGCCCGGCTTCAAAGTCCCCACCGCCATCACCAGCGGCTTGCCATCCAAGGCCAGGGGCGTGGGAAACGGCAGCCGGCCGTTCTGGTCAAATTGCGTGACCGCCACGGAATTTTCATCACGGCTTAGCAAAAAGATTTCCGGATGGCCGTCCAGATTCCAGTCGGACACGACAATCTGCGAAATACCCGCCAGGCTGGGAAAGGTCTTAGGCGAGGCCAGCGTGCCATCGGCTTGCTGGAGATAGATCGAGAGCTGGCCGCTTTCCGGTTCTGCCACGATCAAATCCGTGCGGCCGTCGCCGTCCACGTCCGCCCAGCACACCCCGCGCTGGCCGGCGTCCGACTTGTTGAGCGGGAGGATTTGCATCTGTCCCTGCTGGAACGTGCCAGAGAGCGGCTCCGCCGGCTGTTGTGTGAACGCCGAAACCTCCGCGCGGCCTGTCGCCTGCACGATGTCCACGAGATAATTCGTCTTGCCTCCCGTCAGCGTGTCCACCCAGAACGAGCGGACCGGCTGCGTCTTGAAATAAATCTCCGGCCCCAGCTGGCCACTGGCATTTTGCAGGCGCACCCGGAACGGCGTCACGCTATCAAAATCCACGAAGAACAGATCATTCCGGCCGTCGCCGTCAATGTCCGCCAGTTGAATGGCCTTGGGCGTACCCGAATAGGGAATCTTCACCGGATCGGCGAGCGTATGGTCCTTCGGCGATTGCGCGAGGAAGAACACCGCGCCGTTGTCGCCCAAGAGCGCGATGTCGTTGAGCCCATCCCCGTTTAAATCGCCGACCGCGAGCGCGTTCGGGTCCAGCCGGCCGTCGTCAATGTGCCAGCTCTTCGGCTCACTCCAGCCGTTCGTGCCCAGATTGTACCGCACCGTCAGATCCTTCGCGTCGCCAAAATAGATCAGGTCCGGGCGGCCATCCCCGTTCACATCCGCCACCGCCAATGCCGCCACGCGTTCATCCGTCGGCACCGAATCGATGTGGAACCGCGCATCCGGTGCCAGCTCGTTCAACTCAGGTTTCTGCAACGCTGTCAGGTCCGGGGCGTTCGTCTTGCCGGTGAGATTATAAAGCAGGTTGAGCTTGGACCGCAGATTGTTGACCACGATCAGGTCGTTCAGGCCGTCGCCGTCCAGGTCCGCCACGTGCAGATTACTAATCTGCTGGTCGATCGGATATATTTCCGTGCCGGTGAAGCCGAACAAATTTGTGACCATGGCCGCCCGGGCGGAAAGGCAAAGGCCGGCCGCCGTCAGTGCGACCATCCAGCCATTCAGACAATGTTTCATGCGCCGCAACCTGCCACCGACGCTGACGATTTGCGAGATTAAAAAACCGCGCTCAAATGAACGCGGCTGGGTGGAAAACGCTTTACCTATTTCGTGGCGTCGCGGTGGTCGCGGGCGTCGGCGTCAACTACACATGATGAGAGCTGTGTTCCCGAATCGTCCGGCAGCGTTTCCGGATGGGCGGACAGGCTCGCGAAGGCGTTCGCCACGCCGCGCTCAGTCGCCGATGAAGTGCAGCGAGACGTGGCGGGAATGCGGGTGCGTGCGGTGTTCCCAGAGGTAAATCCCCTGCCAAGTCCCCAGCACGAGTTGACCGACTCGCAGCGTCAGGGAAAGGTTCACGGCCGTCAGAGCGGTGCGGATGTGCGCGGCCATGTCGTCGGCCCCCTCGGCGGTGTGGGTGAAGATCGGGTCGGCATCGGGCACGAGCCGCGCGAAAAAGGCGTCGAAGTCCCGGCGCACGTCGGGATCGGCGTTTTCCTGGATGAGCAGCGAGGCCGAGGTGTGGCGCAGATGCAGCGTGACGAGCCCGTTACGAAAATGATTGTCCGCAATCCACCGTTCCACCTCGGCGGTGATGTCCACCAATCCCCGCCCACGGGTGGCAAGAACGAGTTCGTGAAAGGCTTGGCGCATGGGGAAATTTTAACCACGAAAAACTCAAACGACACGAAAAGAAAAACCCCGCCGACCAGCCGGAAGTAAATTTTTTAACCGGTTTCCGGGCCGGTTCCCATTTCGTGGGCTTCGTGGATCGCGCGGTTTCAACTCCGGTTTCAAAATCACGGCGCGACCGGCGCGCCCTTGTCGGCGAGCATTTTCTCCAAGTCGGGATTGCGCGGCTGCCCGGCGGCGAGCGCCTTCTGATAATGCCAGCGCGCCAGCTCGGTGAACGACGGCGTCTCGGTCAGGTAAATCACGGCGAGGTTGTTGTGGGCGGGTGCGTAATCGGGGTTGATCTGGACGGCACGGCGCAGGGCGTTCTCGGCGGCCTTGCGCTGGCCCTTGTGGCTGAGTGTGACGCCGAGATAATTCTGGATCTCCGGATTGTTCGGATCGATCTGCGCGGCGCGGCTGAGGGCGTTCAGGGCTTCGTCGTACTTCTCTTCCCGGAACTTGAGGTAGCCGAGCGTGGCGAGATTGTAGGCGTCATCGGGGCTGGCGGCCACGGCGGCAACGATGTTTTTCTCGGCTTCGTCGAGTTTGCCTGCCTGCATTTCAATGGTGGCGAGGTTCGCGAGGGCGATGCCGTTGTTTTGATCGCGGTCGAGAATCTTCAAATAGTCCGCTTCCGCCGCGGCGTATTCCTGATGGGTGAAATGTTGCTGAGCGGAGGCGACCAATTCGGCGGTGCCAGCGGGCATTTCGGTGATGGACTTCTGGCTGGACGCATGAGCAGCCGGCGGCGGGGTGACGGCCTTGAACAAGGCCAGTTCCTCGTCGCTGTAGGGAACGGGCTGGGCCTCGGCCACGGCCAGCCGGGCTTGCAGCGTGCTGACCTGGCCGGTCAACGCGGCGATCTCGGCGGAGTTGTCGAGCTTCGCGGCTCGCCGACTGCGGGTGACTTGCTTGTTGGCGGCAGCGATCTTTTCAATCAGGCTGTCGCGATCCTGCGTCAGTTGGCGGATGCGGAACTCGTAATCGGCGGCATTCACGCCGGCAGTGTTGGTCGTCAGCACCTGCCGGAGCTTGCGTTCCAGCGCCATTTTCTCCAGCGCCGCAATCTCGGCCTCGTCCCGCAACTGCGCGACCAGCGCCTGCGATTGCTTGAGCTCCGTCTGCAACGTGGCGACATCGGTGGCCGGGGCGGGCGCGGCGGCCAGCGCGGCCAACTGGCTTCGCAGCCGGGCATTTTCGGTCTGCAACGCGGCGAGCGCGGCGGAGTTGTCCGGCGCGGCGGCCAGGATGTAGTTGGTGACGGAAGCCGGATTGGAACGGAGTTCCTGCAACTGCGCAGCCAACCGCTCGGCCCGTACGTGCTCGTCCTGATAATTTTTGACGGCGCCGGCGTATTCCAGCCGGGCCATGGCGAGCGCATTGGTGTCGGGCACGACGACGGAGACGAAGTTGGTGACGACGATCGTCCGTGGGTGCCGCTCATAAACGGCGGCCAGGCTCGTGACTTCCAGCGGCGTGTTGGTCACGACTTCGCGGACGAAATTCGTGACGTATTGAATGACCGGGCGGGCGGGCGCGACGGGGCCGTGACTGACCATAAGCAAGTCGTTTTGCTTCATCAACCAGCGGATTTTTTCCCGCGCCTGCTCCAGTTCCCGCGGGTCCACGGCTGCGGGCTGCACCGCCAGTGCCTCCTTCAGTTTGGCCTGAAGCTGCTCGTTGGCAGTCTGTGCGGCCTGCAACTGCGCGCGCAGACCGGCGACTTCCGCAGCCGCTGGCGCTACAGTAACGGGCGGCGGATTGGCCGGCGCACTCGATACGGCGTGGACCGCCTTGCTCGCCGTGTCAAGCAACTCGGCGCGGTTTTTCAAATCGGCAATCTTGTCGGCGACCTGATTCAACCGAAACTTGAGGATATTTGGATTCCAGTCAGGATACTGACGTTGTAATTGCAGCAGCTGGTTTTCCACATCAGTGTAAGCGGCCAAAGCTTCGGTGGGATCGCCGGTCTCGTTGAAATGATCCGCCTGCTGCATTTGACCGTAGATGCCGATGTATTTGTCGTCCGCTTCCTGCTGGGCGTGCGCCGGCAGCAGCCAGCCGGCAAACAACAGGAATACGAAGCAGGAATATTTCACGGCATCAAAATGCCAGAGGCGGAAAGTTTTGGCAATCACGCCGCTCGTCACCAAACTGTCACCGGCGGAAAGGTTGACCGGCTGCCACCGATTTGCTAATGTCTCGCCAGTTGCGTCATGAAATCCGCACTGAACCAACATGTTTTGGTTTTAAACCGCCTTTGGCAGGCGGTCAATGTCTGCACCGCCCGTCGCGCGCTCACCCTGCTTTTTCAAGGCCACGCCCAGGTGGTGATGAACAATTCCGACGGCTCGTTTCGCACGTTTAGTTTTGACGAGTGGCGCGATGTCTCCGCCAGCGGACCGCAGGACGATTCCATCCACGCCATCTCCTTCCGCATCCGCGTCCCGAAGATCATCCTGCTGTTCATGTATGACCGGATGCCCAAGAAAGAAGTGAAATTCACCCGGCACAACATCTTTGAGCGCGACAAGGACACCTGCCAATATTGTGGGAAAATTTTCGAGCGGAAGGATTTGAACCTCGACCACGTCATCCCGCGGGACCGCGGCGGCCCGACGAGCTGGGAAAACATTGTCTGCTCCTGTATTCCATGCAACACGCGCAAGTCCAACCGCACCCCCTACGAGGCCGGCATGAACCTCGTTCGCAAGCCCAAGCGCCCGAAGTGGCGGCCGTTTGTCCAGATCAACTTCACCCTGCACAGGCACGACAGTTGGAAACATTTTGTGGATCTCGCCTACTGGAACGTGGAACTCGGTGAAGACCCCGCGCCGTAGCCGCGCATTGACTTCGCCGCCACCGCCGCTAGGATTATCACTCTTGGCGTGCTCGTCTATCGGTTAGGACACGGCCCTCTCAAGGCTGAAAGACGGGTTCGATTCCCGTGCGCGCTACCAATCACGATTAAAACCAACAGAGTCAATGCATTCGTGAGTTTTTAAGATTTCAAAAATTGGCTGGTGCTAAAGCCTAGTGCTAAAACGTCCACGGTTTTCGGCTACGTTTGATGTTGGCGGTAACTTACAAAATTCAGTCTTTGGACGGCTTGCGAACGTCCAAGACTGCTGCGATTGATACCACTAGGAGCACGGCGGCGGCGAGTCACCTTCCCCGCCACTTTTCCACCCGTCCAGAAGCCAAAGACGCTCTGGCTGCCACAATACGTAGCTAAACAGGCCACCGGTCGGCGTCCCTAAAGACTCACTGGCGCTGTTTCAACGCACCACCGGCACGATGACAGGCACCGGCGCGGGCTGTGGTGAATTGGGATAGCCAGCCCGACCATAGGAAACGACTTTGCCATCAACCAATTTAATTTCGTATGGCGTGGCGACGGCTGGTGTTCCAAATGTCGGCCCTACTTCCGCTAGTGCATAATTCAGATAAACTGCGTTGGTGTCAGCCGTAATTGAGGCGGCTGGCCCCATGACCTTCAAGACCTGATCTTTGGTCATGCCGATTGCAACGCCATTGATTTTTGACGCTGATGTGAGACAGCCAGCCGCGAGCAACGCGGTTAGCCCGATGATGATAAGTTTGGTTTTCATAGTGTGTTTTCAGACTGGATGAAAGGCAACGCAACTATTCAGAAATCCGCAAATCAAAAGCGTCGCCGCCAGTCCAATGCAAAGATATTTGTAAATGTCTCGCTTGCCTGCCGCTTCATCGCGTTCCTTGACCAGTTTGGAAATTTCGTGTTGGTAAAATTCGTATGCCTCGTCTGACACGAAAACACCACCAATCATGGCACGCTGGTCTGACTGCACAGTTGCGACTTTTCTGGAATCCTCCAAATTCATGGCGTGGTCGGTTGCCGTGAGATGCGACGGGACAGCAACAGCATTGCCGAGCCTGCCACGCACAACGCAACGGTGGATGGTTCAGGCGTCGGCGTGAGCAAGAAAGCCTCAGTCAAGCCCGACGGATCGGTGCCGTAGCCGACAATCTGGCCGCTGTTGTTTATGCCTTCGGCGTTGATTAAGTCCCAATCAGAATTAGCGGGTATAAGACTGTTCAAATCAGTCATAATTCCAGCACTGTCAATGAAGGCGTGATACGGAAGGAAACCACCGGAGCCAGTTGGCGTTTCAGTATAGCCAACAATTTGGCCACTGTCATTGATGCCGTGTGCTTCGCTGATCGAAGTGCCGGGCAAGGTGCCCAAATCAATCATCGCCCCGCCACTGTAAAGGAAAGCATGGTCAGCAAGGTTGCCGCTGGTGTCAGATAGCCCCACGACCTGCCCGCTGTTGTTTATGGCTGTGGCGTAACTCACGCTGCCGCCCAATGTTCCCAAGTCCAACATTGTCCCGCTGGTGTAAAGAAAAGCGTGGTTTGGAAGGTTGCGGTTGATAGCGGTGAACCCCACAACCTGACCGTTGTTATTGATGGCAATGGCGCTTCCCTGACCCAAAGCAGTCATCGTGTTGCCGCTGTAAAGGAAAGCTTGGTTTGGAGTCCCTCTGCCGGTGTTGGCAGACCCCACAACTTGTCCGCTGCTATTGATGCCAGAGGCACCTGTAGTATCACCGCCCGGCAGGTAGCCCAATGCAGTCGGAGTTCCGCCAGTGTAAAGGAAATCCCCTTGCACGGTTTGGCCGCTGTCATTAATTGAGTTGCCTAGCGGGGAACCGAAACCGCTCGCGGTCGCATTCGCCGCAATTTGGCCGCTGTTATTTATGGCAAGGGCATAGCCGACGTTAAACGACGAACCTGCAAAAGTGTTAAGCGTTCCCAAATCAGTGATCGAATATGACACTTGGGCAAAGGCCCCTGTCGCAGATGCGGCAAAAATCAACTGTGAAGCCAAGATTTTCGGGAGCAATTTAGATTTCATGGTTCGTTTGTCGGGCAACTCGAACCACGGGAAATAAAAAGGCGCGGACTCAACGCACCCTGTCCTGAGGCACCGCGAAGCGCCTGTCAAACAAGCACGCCAAGCCGCGCCCACTTGGGCGCGCTCGGTCGGATGTTTGACGGGCTTGGAAAATTCGCGGTTTTCAGGACAGCCCGTAGCCGTAGCTACGCAAATTGGATTATTTTGATTTCTAGTCTTTGGTTTTTACCGACGCTGACGATTGAATCAAACGGCGTCCGGCTAGGCAAGTGCTACCGCTGGCAAGTTCCGGCGGTTCCGCCACGTCAGGAGCCGCCCGCTGGCTGTCCACCACTGCCAGACACGTCAACCCTGAACATTGACCTGCTTGCCGCCTTCGCGGGCGATGTTGATTTGCAATGCAGGTGTATTCCGGGCGAGTCGGCGGATTTTCGCCAGCATCTCACTGGCTCGCAGAAATTGACTCTGCGCCGATTCCAAAAAATCCTGCCAAAACCGCCCGGCCTCAATGCCGATGCTCCCCCCGCTTAAAGCATTGTTGTAACAGCTTTCCACATGAATGAGCCGAAGCCGCGCCGTCAAAATGTGGTCAATCAGCATCCGCTCAAGGGGCGGCGAGGCGTCATAGTCGAGTTGCTTTGCCTGTATGTCCAACTCTGCCAGCACAAGCGCGCCGGTCACGCCGTCCCCCATTTTCGCAATGATTGTCCGCCGGACGGAAGACATCACCGGGATGGTTGCCAACTCCCAAGCGTCGGGCGTCGAGACAATCAAACTGCGCAGACGATCAAGATCGTCCCTGCCGGGGGTTTTCTGTTTGGCCAGCTTCAGGAAAAAATCGGCAACAACTCTCCCCGGCGTGGGAACTTGGCCGCTTTTGTCAGCCCTTGCTGCCAATTCGTTTTTTTCGCCATTGGCCTTTGTGTTTGTGGAAACCGGCGAGCCGGAGGAATCGCCCGGCAGTTGCGGCAACGATTCTGGCTTGTTCGTCGAGTTGACGGTTAATTTGATTTTGTTCATCGCGCATCTTTCTCTGCTGCTGGCGTTGCTGTTCACGTTCCTGCCTCGTTTCGGCGTTTATCTCTGCGGCCATGCTCGCCAGCCCACCGCCACCGATATATTTAGAAACCACCCGTCGCCCTTTCCGGCGTTTTTCGTAGTAGTAGAACCGGCCACCTCTTTGTTCGATGCCCATGTGCTACACCATTCGCGCATCCCCGCTTCTCCCGGTTGTATATTTCCGCCAACCGTTCGCGGAATTTTCGCGGAATGATTGGCGAAAGAATTTCCGTTCCGCCAAATCTCTAGGGCGTTTCGCGGACGGAAAGGGTTCACGGCTTGAAATTGAGCAGTCCATCTTGTTCGTTTAGGTTTTGGCTGAATTTCCCGCCCGCCTGCAATGCTTGGTAACAGGCTGTCTTGCCCAGCTTGGTTTGCTCAATGAGTTGTTCAACCGCCGTGTTCCGCGCCAGTTGCCGCCGTCCGCCTTCAAAGAGCGTGTCCAAATCGGCAAGACTCACTGTGCGCCGCTTCTCGCCGTCGCCTTCAAAGGTTTTCCAGTCGAAATCTTGAACCGGAATAAACAGGCCGTTCCGCCGTTCCCAAGCCGAGCGTTTGCCCATTTCGCCGTCATTGTTTTTGCAGCACGTCCACACGATGCGGCTGTCGGTCGTGTCATCGCTGGCCGCTTGCATGATAAACACGGCACGCGGCACGCTGCCGATGACGTAACTGCCCGCCAGCAAATTGAGCAACGCCCGTCCGTTGGCGCGCTCCTCGGCTCGCGGCTTCCGCGTGTGTGCCACGATGCCCAAAGCCGGGGCGTCGTCATCATTCGGCAACACGGCCAACAATTCTTCAAACGCCTGTGCGTAGTCTTTGGCTTTGTCATCCCGCGCCAGCCGGTTGAACGGATCAAGAATGAAAACGTCGGGCTGGAAATTATCAATCTCGCGCCGGAGCAGGTCGCAAAAGGCTACCTTGTCAAAGGCGAAACCAAACGGCGGCGGTGAACACACACGCACAAATTCATCGAGCGTTGCGCAATCCAAGTCCGCAAATTCATTTTTCAGACGCACCCGGCCATTCTCCGCTTGCACAATCATGGTCTTGAACTTGCGATGCACCTTGAGGCCGAACCAATCGGCTCCCGTTGCACCTGCAATTGCCAAAGCCACCGCGCCACGGCTTTTGCCAACGCCAGGAGCACCGCCGATGACAAACGGACTGGCTTTTTGAATGTGATAATCACCCACAAGTTTGAATCCTTCCGGCGGCGTGAACGCAGACAGTTCTGACGGTGTGAAAAATTCAATCATCAATTTGGCGGGTTTGGTTTCCGCATCCTCGCATGGCGTGTCGAGGATTCCCGGTGTTTCAAGTAGCTGGCTCATAGTGCGGTCTCCAATGGATTGAAGTTGGTGTAATAAACTGTCTGTCGTTGGTCGTTGTCGCGCGTGCCGTCCGGCATCCGCACGAATTGCGAGCGTGTCCACGTCGACCGATCCGCGCCAAGCGAAACGGCGTAGCGGAAAAATTTTTCAATCTTCGCATCCGGTTGGCCGTGAACGTAAAACCAGCCGTGAAGGGATTTGTTGCCACTGTGAACCGCACACACAAGCGGCGCGTATCCAGCAAGGTGAAGGAGCAACGCCGCGTGATCGTCTGCCGTGCCGGTGTCAAACTCACAAATTAGAAAACGGCGCTGGCCGGTGTTGTCGAGCGTGTGTTTTGATTTCTTGCCGTCTTTGGTTGTGCCGATGACTGCCGACATGGGCGACGGCACAATCAGTGCCAGCATGGACAATTTCCCGCGCCAATCTTCGCGCAGCTTGGTGTCAAAATCTGAATTGGATTTGCCGCAACACAAAAGCGGGTTGTCGGGGAATAGCCGGTCAATGATTATTTCCGTGTGTTGCCCGTTGTCCTCAATGCGAGGCTTGGACTTGTCCCACAAATCCGCCAACCCGCACCCGTCGCGCAGAATCGTGGCGTGTTGCTCTTGGTTCACTGTCGGCCATTTCGAGACGGATTGAACCGGCGCGGTCTTGCCGGTCGGTTGCCATGCCGTAGCCAAAGAGCTTTGCACGGCGTCAGTGATTTCCTTCCGGCTGACGTGTCGCCCGCAATTCTTCACGCGACTTTCCAGCAGGGCGATGATTTCAACGGCTGGCAAATGCGCGTGCAACTGGCGGGCGGTTCGGTATAGCCAAGCGTGGACACCTTCACCGGCACGCGGCGGTGTGGCGAGCATTTCATCAATAAATGGTGGCAATCCTTTCATCGTGTGCCCTCATTTTTCTGGAAAGGCCGAAAATTCCAAAGCGGACACGCCCAGCAGGTGCATTCAGTGATTGCCTGCCGGTCGAATGAGACGCACTCGCCGCAAAACGCCTTCACCGCTGCGCGTGGTGAGCACTTTGGCGACCAAGAACGCGTCAGAATGCCTCGCCAACTACTTGGAGCCGTCGCCAGCTGTCCGGCGCGTTTGGCGGCAATTTTTTCGCCGAGGAAAGCGGTTTTGGGGTCTGCCGGTTTCATTGCGCGTTCCCTTGCTGTTCGCACTTGGAAATGAAGTCCAAAATGGATTGAAGATTGAAAAGTCTGGTTCCTTTGGTTTGGCCGGGTTTTCTTATAGACACACTGCGGAAGTCGCCATCAGCCGCGCCTTGATATAAACGCGCCCGGCTGAATCCGCTGTAAAATTCAACGCCGTGCTTGGGCGGTCGCACCCATTCAGGGCGTCCGTTGTGTTGGTTGTTAAGTAGTTCCCGCGCCTTTTCAGGTATTGGCCTTGTGGTTTGCTGGGCATCGCTGCCCCCGATTGGTTCAGTCTCATGTGGCATATTATTATTTGTTTGAGGAAGTCATTTGTTGTTGGCTGACTCCCGCACACAAGAGATTTACCACGGGGCTTTTTCGGCTTTTTCGGGTTTAGCAGCGGACTGGCGAGGCAAAAACTGGTGACGGCCAAGCAAAATCAGATTTTCAGCGAAGCAAAGCGCGAAGATTGAAAGATACTGGAAGCAAAAACGGGGTGTCAGCGAAGCAAAATCTTGTGCTGGCGGGTTGCAGGCTGGGCCAAATTATTTTTTCTTTCCGCCAATGTGACCGGCCTTGCTCCGTTCATCGGACAAGTGTTTATTCCACCATGTTTCGTAGAATCTTTTGAGTGTCTTGCTCTGCTCGGTGAACCATTCACGCTTTTCAAGTTCGGCTATTTTCTCACCGGCTTTGATATTATCCAAACCGTCTGCGGTCATCAGTGCTTTGCGGAAATTCACCTTGCGATTGCCTTTGGCAACGCCCTGCATAATCCAAACAAGAGCTTTGCCAAACGTCACTGGATCACTTTTTACCAACCCAAGATCAGGACGGTAAAAATCCAGAAAGTGAATCAAAACTTCAAATTCGGATTTGGCTTTAGGAAAATTACAATCCTTCGCACTCATTTTTCGCAATGCCTCCCATTCCTTTTTCTCTGCCTCTATTTCGTCAGACTCGGCTTCCCATTTTGCGAGTCGTTGCGGCCATGCTTCAATTTCAGAAGCGCAAGCCTCCCATATCTGAACAGCTTTGGCGGCGGCGGTTGCTGCGTCTCCCTTATGATGCTTGATAAGCTGTGCAGCGATAGACGCGAGTTGGGACGGGGTTGGTTTTGGGCAAAGGGGCTTTTTCATTTTCACCTTATTTGCAAGGACGGGATTTTCTGAACAGCAGCGCGGAGATTGTCCATTTCGTGATGCGTGTATTTCTTATGCTCGCCTTCCGTGCTATGGCCCGTCAGCTTCATCCGCAATTCAGACGGCACGTTTTGATTGGCGAGCGCGGAAGTGAAGCTGTGGCGCAAGGCATGGAACGAACGGCGGGAAAACATTTGATTGCCCTTGCCCTTCACCGTCTGTGAATCCACGCCAGCATTCCGCATGATTTTTTTGAAGGTTTCGGAAAGTCCCCGGCGTCCGCTCCCGCGCTGGCTGGCGATTGCGGGCATGATAAATACTTCCGGCTTGTCCGTCCCTGCCCGTTTGTTCAATGCCGCCAACAAGTCAGGGTGAAGCGGGGTGAATACTTTCGCACCCGTCTTGGCTTGCGTGTAAGTCAGCGTCCCTTCGCCCAAGTCCACGCCGTCCCATTGCATCCGGGCGCAATCGGAAAGCCGCGCCCCGGTGAAGTAGGCAAACATGATTAACAGCTTCCATTCGCCTTCCGCCGTGTCAACGAGCATCTTCACTTCCGCCGGGGTGAATGTCCCGCGTTCCATGCCCACGGCTTCCGGCAGTTCCACGGCTTCCGCCGGATCGGTGGTAATCAAACCTTGCCGGCGGGCCGCGTTCAATGCCCCCCGGATGATGGACACGTCTAGATTCACCGTGGCTGGCGAAAGTTTTAGTCCCGTGCGGTGATCTAAAAAGCGTTGCACGTCCGCCGCTGACAAGCTCGTAAGGCTTTTGCTGGCGCGATTGCCAAGCATCTTCAAAAACTCGTCCACAGCCGTGCCGTAGCGTTCCCCGGTGCTTTTGGCCTTCCGCCCGCACTTGCTGGCAAGCCAATCATCGAAATGCTTTTTGATGGACACGGTTTGAAGCGTCTCGCCCATGTCCGCCCGCTTCATTATGTCCTTCAGGACTTCGCGGGCTTGGGCTTCCACGAGTTCCCCACGTCCGGCCAGCTTGGATGCCCGCTCAAATTCCATGGCCAAGGCCAAGGCGTGCTGGCGGTCGGTTTGTTTGGTGCTGCGAAGAATCCACCGGCCATCCGGCCCAAGGTAGGATGCGTGCCAGTAGGGTGAACGGGGTCTTTGATGAACGCTTGCCATAACAGTGCTAATCATAGTGCTAAAGTTGCACCATGTCAACTACGTTTTAGCCTGTCATTGTTGCCTTATATTCATGTTGTCAGCGTTGCGGAATCGAAAGACGGGTTCGATTCCCGTGCGCGCTACCAATCCGATCTGACGGCATCCGATCCAGCAACCCTGCCTCAGGTCGCCGCGGAAAAAACTCATCATTTTTCTGTTAGGGTAACACCCCATGGCATCCGCACCACTACCTGACGTATTATCGAGCCATTGGAAAAGAGGACTCGCACCTCATTGAGCTCAGTCATCACGTAAAAAATACGTATTAACCGAGCCTGATCGAATGTGAGAAAATTTATTAACCATGGAAACCAATTACATGAATTACCCAAACGAATTAGAGCAATTGCAAGGGCCGCCTTTACTCAACCGGGTTCAGAACCCGCACTGGAAGCGCACCTTGGACGCTGCGCTCATCCTGCTGGCGCTGCCGGTTCTGATTCCGCTCGCGCTGCTGGTGGTTCTGCTGATTCGCGGTGGTTCCCGCGGACCAGTTTTGTTCAGGCAGCAGCGCGTTGGGTATCTAGGAAGGCAGTTCATGTTCTTCAAGTTTCGAACCATGTTTGTAAATGCCTGCACAACCTCGCATCAGGAACATCTGCAGCAACTAATGAATTCAAACACCCCCATGCTGAAAATGGACTCTCGCGGGGATCCCCGCATCGTTCCGTTTGGCTGGTTGCTCCGGGCTTCGGGTCTGGATGAGTTGCCGCAATTAATTAATGTGTTGCGGGGTGAAATGAGTCTGGTAGGGCCGCGTCCCTGTCTGCCATACGAATACGACAATTATCTGCCATGGCAGAAGGAACGGTTTGGAACCGTGCCGGGATTGACCGGACTCTGGCAGGTGAGCGGGAAAAACCAGACCACCTTCAGTGAAATGATTCTTTTGGACATCAAATACGCGAAAAGCAAAACTCTCGGTGGGGATTTGAAAATCATGCTCATGTCCATTCCCGCCTTGATTATTCAGATGCTGGAGACGCGTCGGGCCATGCAGATATCCCCCCGCCCCAGCCGTCAGTCAACGAGTTATTATATCGGTGCCGCCCGGTCACTTTTAATTGCGAAGCCGCGCTGGTTGACATGGTACGGGCGAGAAATGGCAAAGACTTCTGGCGAAGAAAAGAATCAAAATTAAATTCGTAATAGGGCGACACATGTATGAACTGCTTTTTCAGCTTTAAAAAAAATGAGTACCAGCGAGAAAATACCCAGGCACACAGCGGGAACCGCCGGTGGTGATTCACCTCGTGGATTTGCACCCGGAGCCAGGTCGCCGGTGCGACCGAAAGTGGAATTTGACCGGTTGTTGGACGATTGGAGCCGGACGGGAATGCCGTTTCCACGCGAACGTTCGGTGGTGGATTTTTTTCGCGACCACGCGGAACGGCAACCGGACGCGGTGGCATTGTCGGACGGCATGCGCAACCTCGATTTTGGCACATTGGATCGGTTGACCAACCGCATGGCCAACCGGCTGCTGCGTGACGGCTTAAAACCAGAGGACATCGTGGCTCTGCCGATGGAGCGTTCGTTCGGCTATGTCATCACCGCCTTGGGGGTGCTCAAAGCCGGAGGTGCCTACTTGCCGATTGATGTTCACACGCCCGACGAGCGGTTGCGGCTTTATCTGGAGGACAGCGGCGCAACTTTTGCCGTGACCGCACCGGAATGGCTCGGACGGCTCGCCAGCTGGCAAGGCAAACGGTTTGGCCTGGATGAAGAAGCGCTGGCGCTGGGCGACGAATCTGCCGAACCGCCCGACGTTCCCTCCAATCCCGACCGGCGCGCTTACATAATTTACACCTCCGGGTCAACGGGCCGGCCAAAGGGAGTCGAGGTGGAGCATCACTCGTTGACGAACCTCGTATGTGTTTATCAAGCGTGGCTTCACCTGAGCCCGGCCGACCGCGGAACGGTGCTCGTCAATGTGGCGTTTGACGTCTCGGTCGTCGATCTTTGGCCAGTTTTGTGCGCTGGCGGCACGCTCCTGATTGCGCCAAAGAAGCTGGAAGTTGATCTCGATGGTTTGATCCAGTGGCTCGCCGCGGAAAGGGTGACCTATTCATTCATTCCCACCGCGCTGATTGAGCTATTGCTCACGCGTCAGTGGCCCCGGGAAATGGCCCTGCGATTTCTTTGCACGGGCGGCGACACTTTGCACGTGCAACCGCCTCCGGGTTTGCCCTTCCAGGTAATCAACGCCTACGGGCCGGCCGAGAGCACCGTCATCAGTACCTGGTCCGTGCTCGCGCCCGGAACCGACGGGGATCAACCCTCGATTGGGCGTCCTCTAGGCAATGTGAAGATTTATGTCCTCGATGAGGCCGGAAAGCCCGTCCCAGCCGGGGAAGAAGGCGAATTGTACCTAGGCGGAGAACAGGTCGCACGCGGCTACTTAAACCGGCCCGATTTGACTCGCGAACGATTCCTGCCCGATTGTTTCGCGGCCACGCCAGGGGCTCACATGTATCGCACGGGCGATTGGGTCCGCCTAAGACTCGACGGGGAACTGGATTTTATCGGACGCCGCGACCGCCAGGTGCAAATTCGCGGACGGCGTGTAGAACTGGGTGAGATTGAGCAGGTACTGCACCGGCACCCGTCCGTCTGTCAGGCTTGCTGTGAACCTTTGATGGAGGAGAAAACGGTAACGGGGGTGGTAGCTCACGTGGTGGCAAATCAGTCCCAATTGAAACTTGGCGACATCCTTCGCGCCCATCTGGCCGGGTGCCTGCCCGCCTACATGGTGCCCAAGGGGTTCATCTTTCACGAGCGCCTACCGCTTACCGAGCGTGGCAAGGTGGATCGAGCGGCCTTGCGTTTCGCTATGCCGATAAACGTGACGCATTTCGAGGCGAGCCTTCCCGAAGGCAGTCCGAAACGCGCCATCGCACACCTGTGGTTTCAACTGCTGCCGCTGGCTGCAAAAGCGGATATCCAGGCGAGTTTTGACGAGTTGGGCGGCGATTCTTTGCAGGCGGTGAATCTACTTCTGGGTGTGGAAAAAATTAGCGGACGCCGGATCCTGGTGTCCGATTTCATGGTGGATCCAACGCTGCCCGGCCTGTTGCAACTGGTCGAGAAACCTCAGTCGGAAAAGCGGAAACAATTGGTTGCGTTCCAGCCGGCAGGCCAGCGGCCACCCGTATTCTGCCTGTACGGTATCTATGGAGACGTTTACCACTACTTGGAACTGTCCAAGGCGCTCGGACCGGATCAGCCTGTTTTTGGCGTGCGCTGTAATGGACTGGACGATCTGAATCATCTGCCAAAATCCATCGAGGAAGCGGGGGCGAGCGCCCTACGTTTGATTCGTGAGCGGCACCCAGGCGGTTGTGCGCCAGTTCTTGTGGGTTACTCTTGGAGCGGCATGCTGGCATTTGAAGTTGCCCAACAATGGTTGCGCGAAGGGGGCGCGGCCCCGCTTGTGGCGATGATTAGCGCGGTCGGGCCTCGTCGGCGGAGCACGATCGTTTATCGCGTGTGGCATTTCTTCAGCTGGCTCCCCGCTTGGTTCATGCTGAAAATCAAACAGCGTCGGCAGCGTACCCCGGCTCAAATGTTAAGGCGATTTCTGCGTTTCCTAGTCAAGGACCCGGCTGAAATCGAAATTCCCATTCCCAACGAGAAATGGGCCGCTTCACCCATTGCCCAGCATCTGATCGCCCTCAAACAGCGTTATCACCCGGCGCGCGAAAAGCCTTTCGACGTTCATCTTTTCCGGGAAGGCCATGGGGGTGAACGCGTCTTCATGCATCCGTTGGACCCATCGCTTACGGACGACCAACCGGATTCCGGATGGAGCTATCTGGCGGCGCGGCCTGTGCAAGTTCACTGGCTGGATACGGATCACGACGCCATTCTACACACCCCGGTCGTGAACAAACTGGCGGCCAGCTTACGCACGTTGATGGATCAACATTTCACTGCACAAAGCAGTTATGCCCGGCGTCCGTGATCAACCAATAAGGTATGGTAGGTTTGGCAAATGCACAAAGGACACAGTCAAGCCAGTTCAAGCGTTGAAAATAATTGTTGGTTTTTGCCGGTTTCAACTTGGGCTAGCCTCGGGCTTTTCATTTGGCAGCAACCGCAACTGTAGGCGGCCGCGAACATAAACCCCACCCTCGTCAAACGGAGTCTTAGCGACGGCTTCAAAAAAACCGCTCACCGCCAGCGAAGAAGTGGAATCAAATCCGAGAATGCACAAACCGAATGGAATCCCGTAAGCCGTCTGAGGGGAAAATGTGATGTAGGAGTCCTTGAAGCCCGCCAGACGCTCAATCACCGGTTCGTAGCGGTCCGGCTTTTGCACCAGCAGAAAGACCAAAACGTCCGGACAATCCCGCATGTCTAGGATCAAGGCGGAGATGAACTCGGCGATCACGCTACTGCGCAACATGTCAACGTTGGGATTGATGGGCGTCATACCGCCGCGAAATTGGGCCAAGTCACGGGAAAACGCAAGCCCGCGTTATCGCCGATGCGCCGGGCACATTGCTTTCCCGCCGTTGAATAACTACCCTCCATGGCCATGCAATGGCTTGACCAGCTCGCGCGCTTCTGGCCGCACCTCGCGGCGGGATTCGATTTCATGGCCGCGCTGCTGGCCTCCATCCACGCCCTGCTCAACAAGCGCGATTCCCGCGCCGCCACCCTGTGGCTCGGCATCATTTGGTTTTTGCCTGCGCTCGGCCCCGTGCTCTATCTCGCGCTGGGTGTCAACCGGATCCGTCGCCGCGCGCTGACCCTGGCCGTTCACAAAACCTTGAACCGACCGGTGCCCGATGACCTCGGCGAATCGGAACGCGAAAGTGCGGAACATCTTCAACACATCGCCCGGGTCGTCAACCGCATCACCTCGCAGCCACTGACGTCCGGCAACGAGATTGAACCGCTCGTCAACGGCGACGCCGCGTTTCCCGCAATGCTCGCCGCTATTGAAGCCGCCCGCAAATCCGTCACGCTCGTCACTTACATTTTTGACAATGATGCCAGCGGGGGAAAATTCATCGCCGCCCTTGAGCGCGCGGTAAAACGCGGCGTGGCTGTGCGCGTGCTGGTGGATTCCGCCGGCACGCGTTATTCGTGGCCACCCATCACCTTTAAGCTTCGGCGCGCCCGGATTCCGTTTGCCAAATTTCTGCCGGCCTCAGTCTTCACGCCATGGCGCGTGGCTACCATCAACCTGCGCAACCACCGTAAATCGCTGATTGTGGACGGCCAACTGGGCTTCACCGGCGGTATGAACATCCGACTGGGGAACATGCTGAAGGAAAACCCCGCGCACCCGGTGCAGGATCTGCATTTCCGCGTCCGGGGCCCGATTGTCACCGAAATCCAGGAGTCGTTCGCGAATGACTGGGCGTTCACGACGGAGGAAATTCTCGATGGGGAAACTTGGTTCCCGGAAAATCCCGACGCCGGCAACATCATCGCCCGTGTCATCCCTGACGGACCGGATGCGGATTTTGAAAACCTGCGGCTGACCCTGCTCGCCGCGCTGGCCGAGGCGCAAACATCGGTGAAAATTCTCACACCGTATTTCCTGCCGGACACCGCGCTGATCTTGGCCTTGAACCTCGCCGCGCTGCGCGGGGTAAAGGTGGACATCATCCTGCCGGCAAAAAACAATTTACCGCCCGTGCATTGGGCGTCACGGGGCTTGTGGTGGCAGGTGTTGGAACGCGGCTGCCGCATCTGGCTCACCCCGCCGCCGTTCGACCATTCCAAACTGATGATCGTGGACAATCACTGGGTTTTGCTCGGATCGGCCAACTGGGACGCGCGCAGCCTGCGGCTGAATTTCGAATTGAACGTTGAGTGCTACAGCCGTGAGTTTGCACAGGCAATGGACCAAGTCGTCACCGGGAAAATGTCTGACGCCCATCCCGTAACCCTGGCTGAAGTGGACGCGCGGAAGATTCCGGGTAAATTGCGCGACGCCGTGGCGCGATTGTTCTCACCTTTTCTTTAATTCAGCTTGAAGCGGTTTGCGCTGCAGCCGATCGCCCTAAATGGTTCCGGATGTCATAATCGGATTGCTTTTGGCCATAGATCTTTTCCACAGGAATGAAGCCCGCGCAGCCGAACGAAAAGCAGTTTAAACATGACAAAACTTAAACTAATGTTTACAATTAACTACTGTGAAAATTCAATTTGTGTTAAGAGGAATTGTTTTCATCGGGTTGCTGGCGGCATGGCTCATTCCAGCCCGTGCCCAAGAGGCTTTACAGGGGGCGACCCTCGGCTTGAACGGCGTTGTTTTCACCACGCAGCCTTTGGCCAGCGGAAAAGTCGTGCTAGGTGGCACTTTTAATTCGTTCAATGGGGACAGTAGCAGTGGCCTCGGCCTCATTCGGTTGACAGCTTCAGCGGCCAAAGACCCGGTCTGGGACATTGGTTTTATCAACAGCGTGCGCAGTACGCTGGTCATCGGAAATTATCTCTACGTCGCCGGGGAATTTGTCAGCGTGAGGACGCTTTCGGCGGGGACGCTTTCGATTGCCTATCTTTTCCGGATGAATCTCACCGGGCCCAACGATGGCACGATTGACCCGACCTGGCAGCCTAATGTCAGCGGGCCAGTATATCATCTGGAAACCGACGGAACGAGTCTGTTCATCGCGGGAAATTTTACCACGGTGAACGGCGCGGCGCGAAATAATCTGGCGAAACTATCCACCACCGCCCCCGCCTCGGTGGATGCTTCCTGGAATCCGTCGCCAAACAATACGGTCGACGGATTGAAATATGCCGGCTCCCAACTCTACGTCTGCGGTGGATTCAGCACCATTGGCGGGTTGGCGAACAATTATATTGCGCGCCTCTCGCCGAGCGGAACCGGCGCGGCGGATTCTGCCTGGATGCCGATCTGCGATAAACCGGTGAGCTGCTTGGAAAGCGATTCCACCTATATTTATTTGGGTGGGCTGTTTTCGCATATCAACAGCACGACGGTGCGGAATGCTTTGTGCCGTTTCCAACTTGCGAGCGGTGCCGCGACGCTCGATGCCACTTGGAATCCCAACTGTAACGGCCAGGTGACCACCATGTTAAGCAGCGGCGCTGCGCTGTTCATCGCCGGCGTATTTCAAACGGTCAGCGGCCAGCCGCGTTATTTTCTCGCCAAAGTTCCTGAAAGCGGCACAGGCGCGGCGGATCCCAGCTTCATTCCCAATCCCAACGGCGCGGTCCTCGACATGAAATTCAGTGGGGAATCATTGTTGTGTGGCGGGCGGTTTAGCACGACAGTGGGCGCAATCAGCGCGGCCTTTGCCCTGCTTGATCCCACTAATGGCTCGGCTTCAGCCGGTTTCTCCGGCAATGTGGGCAACATCGGAAACCTGTATTGCATGTTGCCGGTCAGCGGCGGCAAGACGATGATCGGGGGCATTTTTGACACCGTCAATGGCGTGGGCCGGAAAGGCCTGGCCCGGCTTAATGCGGATGGTTCGCTTGACACGAGCTTTCAATCCGACCTGTTTGGCTACAATCCTACGGTCAATGACATGAAGGTGGACGGAAGCTATCTTTATATTGCCGGGAATTTTTACAAGGCGGGCGGCGTGGCGGTTACGCATGTGGCCCGGATGAACCTCGCCACGGGCGCGGTGGACGGAACCTGGAATCCGCATCCGTATACGCCACTGAACTGTCTGGAAACTGATGGAGCCAATGTCTATATCGGTGCGAGCGGATTGTTCAATGTCGGCATCAGCACTAATTTAGCAACGGTGACCGTCGCGAACATTGCGCGCATCACCAAAACCAGTCCGCCGACCGTGGACAGTACTTGGACGCCGTTGATCGTCGGTCCGGACGGTGATCCAGCCATCGCCAGTGTCAATGCGATGATCTATGATGGAGCCAATTTGATTGTCGGCGGCAACTTTGGCTTCGTAGTGAATCCCAACAATGTCACCACCGGTAACACCCAGCGGGTGGACCTCGTCAAGCTTTCGACGACTTCTTGGGGACCGCCGACGGCGGGTTACGCGACGATTTTTGACAACACCATTCGCAGCATGCTGCTTTTAAACGGCAACCTTTATGTCGGCGGTGATTTTGTCGGCGTCAATTCCACCTACCAATACTATGTGGCCAAGATCAATCCGGCCGATGGTTCATGGGATCCCAATTTCTTTGTTTCGCCACAGCAGTCGAGCGGACTGACCACCAGCGGGGCAAACTTCTCGACGCTCGCCGCGAACGGCGGCTATCTTTACGTCAGTGGAAACTTTGATTATGTTTGGAACGGCGGGAGCAACTATACCTATTCCCCCTACATCGTTCGGGTTAATCCCACGAATGGAGTTTATGATGCCTCCTGGTCGCCATATCCCGATGGACCGGTTAATGTGACGACCTTTCAAACCAACAATGATTTATGGGTCTGGGGCCTGTACAGTTATATGGGCAACCAGAAACGGAGCGATGTCGTTCTCCTGCGTCCCACCGGCACCGCCTATCAAACCTGGGCGAACACCTACTTTGGCGGAGGACAAAACACCAATGCCTATTACATTTCGCCAGATTGGAATTTGTCCGGCGGCCAATACGTAAACTTGGACTACTTCGCGTTCTTCATGAATCCAGCGCTCCCCACGCCGCCGACCATGATTGCCGGCACGGGCACCAACGGATTGCCGCTCATTCGCCAGGAGGTCATCTCCGGCAGCAAATACCTAACGATGGAGTTCACCCGTTGGAAGTCTACCACCGATGCCAGCCTGACCTACACGCCGCAATTCAGCAGCAGCTTGAACACCGGATTTGTGGCGCGCGGCGTGGGGATTTCTACGAACAGTATTGATGCCAACCGCGAACGAGTCAAATACCGCGACTCCATTGCGAACCTGCCTTATGCTTTCGGGCGGGTGGTGGTGACGCCCTAAGGTTTTTGGTTTTCCGGCTTAGAAAACTGGTGCCTGAAGGGCTCCGCACGCGTAAAACCAAACGATCACGTTTTCCAGTCGAAAGCCTTTTTCTTCAGCGCATAAATGTAGCCGGCAAAGAGGATGCCGAGGAACGAGATCATCGAGCCGAGCACCAAATTGCGCGTGGCGTGTTCGGCCAGCAGATCGCGATACACTACGGCCCACGGATACATAAACACCACTTCGATGTCGAACAAGATGAACAGCATCGCGACCAGATAGAATTTCACCGAGAAGCGCCCGCCGCCTTCGCCAATGGGATCCTTGCCGCATTCGTAAGCGGAGTCCTTCGCCTTGTTGGACTTGGCGAACTTGCCCAGCAACACGGAAATCAGGAGCGTGCCGCCGGCAAAGCCGACGGCGGCCGCGAGCAGAAACAAAACCGGGATATATTGTGATAACTGGGATGGCGTCGAATTATCCATGGGGAAATAATAGAATCTGCCGTGTAAATTTCAATGACGAAAAATGGCGTCTAAAAAATTGACCATCGCCGCGCCGAACGGTGCGCAATCGCGCGGAGTACGACTGGAAATCAAGTTCCCGTCCACCACCACCGGCTCATTCACCCAGATGGCGCCAGCGTTTTCCAAGTCATCCTTGATGCCAAGCGAGCCGGTGACGCGCCGGCCGCGGAGGATTTTGGCAGAGATCGGAATCCAGCCGCCATGACAGATGAACGCCACGAGCTTGCCCTGTTCAAAAAACTCCCGTGTTAGCGAAAGCACTTTCGCGTCCCGCCGCAATTTGTCCGGCATAAAGCCGCCCGGTACCAGCAGGCCGCAAAAGTTCTCGCTGCTGGCATCCCGCAGGAGCAAATCTGATTGCGCAGGATAGCCGTGTTTGCCGACGTAGGTTTTAATTTCCGTCGCAGCGCACCGAAGCGCGTAGCCGGCCTCCTCCAATCGCAGCTTGGGATACCACAGCTCGAGGTCTTCGTAGACGTCATCCAGAAACGCGAGCACGGTCCGATTTTTTTGCATGGCAAAAGTCTTGCCGAACGGCTTAAATGAACAAGCTAAATTCGTTGGGCAATGGAAAAATCGAAATCAACGTCGCAAACCTTGGGCTGGAAGCAATCGTTTCTATGGCTCGCATTCGCCGTGGCTTGTTTTCACACGGCTTACACGTCCATTCATCATCCCGTGGCGGGGCTGCTGATTTTTGGCTACGCGTTCGGCCTCGTCAAACTTACCAACCAACCAGATGTTCGCCACGCCTTTTATTATGGGTTGGCGGCGGGATTTCTTTGTTACGCCCCGCAGCTGGTTTTCTTCTGGTATATTTTCAACTCCGCCGCGATCGTGCTCTGGCTGGTACTGGCATTTTGGATCGGGCTGTTCATGGCGATGGTCTGCGGCAGCCGCCGGCGCTGGGGCGACGCCAAATCCGCCTGGCTGATTCCCGTCGTCTGGACGGGTCTCGAATACTTCCGCAGCGAACTATATTATCTGAAATTTTCTTGGCTGAATATTGGCTACGCCTTGCCGCTGGGTGATTTATGCTTCGGAATTTATGGCGTCGGTTTCGTGGTGTTTGGCCTCATAGTTTTATTTCATTATCGAACGCTGGTTTTATTCCGTCTCACGATTTGGAAATTGCTGCTGTATTTTGTGATCCTTGCGATATTTACCGTCCTGTTTCGACCAGCCTACGCCGGTGCAAAAAATCCGCGACACAAACCGTCGCTGTCGCTCGTCGGCGTCCAGATGGAAGGCTCGCCGGTGGACGTCATCCCCCAGGTCCTGGACCGGGCGCTCGCCGAAAACACCAACGCGTCGATCTTCGTCCTGAGCGAATGCACGCTCGAAGGTGCCGTGCCGGATTCGCTCAAGGACTGGTGCCGCGAGCGGGCGCGCTATCTCGTCGTGGGCGGAAGGGATTTCGTGACCAACCACGTTTATTACAACACCGCCTTCGTGGTCGGCACCAATGGCGAAATCGTTTTCAAGCAGGCCAAGAGCGTACCGGTCCAGTTTTTTGACGACGGACTCCGCGCCACGAACCAGGCCGTCTGGGATTCGCCATGGGGCAGGATCGGTTTTTGCATCTGCTACGACTTGAGTTACACCCGCGTCATCGACCGGCTGGTTGCCAAGGGAGCGCAACTGCTCATCGTCCCAACGATGGATAACGAAGATTGGGGCTGGCATGAACATGAATTGCATTCGCGCGTCGCCCCCGTGCGCGCGGCGGAATATGGCCTACCCATTTTCCGTCTCGCCAGCTCCGGGATGTCCCAGGCCGTGGCCGGCGGCGGGTTGGTCGCCGCGCAAACCAGAATATCCGGCTACGGCGACATTCTATCGACCCAGTTGCAAATGGCGGCGCGCGGCACCATCCCTCACGATCGCCGGTTCGCGCAAATTTGCACCGGCGTAACAGGTATTGTCCTGGCCTGGCTGCTATTTCTCACCGCGAAGGACAGCCGTAGTTCCAGGCGGAATTCACCGCCGGTTTAAACTCGGCTACAATGCGGATTTTCCCGGGTTTGGCTCGGTATTCATCCCTGCCAAAATAATTTGCTTTCGCCCGTCCGCATTTGCCCTTTCAATTTCCCGCCATGTCGCACGAATACGTCCTGAAACCGTTCACGCCGGAGATCCGGCTGAACATTGACTATGCGCGCGAACTCAATGAACAGCAGTTCGCCGCCGTGACCGCGCCCCCCGGTCCGGCACTCGTCATTGCCGGCGCCGGTTCCGGAAAAACCCGCACGCTGACGTATCGCGTGGCTTATTTGATTGAACAGGGCATCCCGCCCGAAAGAATATTGCTGCTGACTTTTACCAATAAGGCCGCCGGCGAAATGATGCGGCGTGTTTCGGATTTGCTGGGCCAGGAACTGCGTGCGCTGTGGGGCGGCACCTTTCATTCCATTGGCGCACGCGTTTTGCGGTTGCATGCCGAGACGCTCGGCTACCAGAAAGATTTCACCATCCTGGACCGTGATGATGCGAAGGATCTCATCAAAGCATGCATGGCGGATGCAAAAATCGACAAGAAGGACAAGCACTTTCCCAAGCCGGACGTCCTGAACGAAATCTTTTCGCTTGCGGCCAACACGCACAAGGCCGTCGAGGAACTGGTGGACGGGCAATTCAGTTATTTTGCGCCGTTCGCCGCCGAGATCGCCGACCAGCAGAAGCGTTATCACGCCCGCAAGCGCGCAACCAACGGCATGGATTTCGACGATCTGCTCGCGCTCTGGCTCAAGCTGCTTCAGGAGCACCCTGATGTTTGCGAGCATTACCAGCGCCGCTTTCAATTCATTCTCGTGGATGAGTATCAGGATACCAACAAGCTGCAGGGTGATTTGATTGATTTGCTTGCCGCGCGGCATCACAACGTCACCGTCGTTGGTGACGACGCGCAGAGCATCTACGCTTGGCGCGGCGCGAACTTCGCCAACATCCTTGATTTTCCTAAACGCTATCCCGGCGCGAAAGTGTTCAAGATTGAGACGAATTACCGCAGCACGCCGGAGATCCTCAACGTCGCCAATGCCGCCATTGCCGCGAACGTGAACCAGTTCGCCAAGGAGTTGGCCCCCGCGCGCAAAACCGGCGTCAAACCCGCGTTGGTCCAATGTCACAACGCCGGACAGCAGGCGCAGTTCATCGCGCAGCGGGCGCTGGAGCTGCGCGACGAAGGCACGAGCCTAAATCAGATCGCCGTGCTTTACCGGTCGCATTTTCACGCGTTGGAATTACAACTTGAGCTGACGCGGCAGCAGATTCCGTTTTCCATCACCAGCGGCATCCGGTTCTTCGAGCAAGCGCATATCAAAGACGCGACCGCGTTTCTGAAATTCGTCGCAAACCCGAAGGATGAAGTGTCCTTCAAGCGACTCGTCCAGTTGATTCCCGGCGTTGGCGGCAAAGGCGCTGAGAAACTGTTCCAAAGCTTCACGGCAAAGATGGCGGATGGCGGATTGAAGGTGGAAGCAACACCGAAGATTGCCGCCGCATTACAAACTTGCGCCAAAGCCGTACCGAAAAAGGCCGCCGTCGCGTGGGCGCAGTTTGTGGCTACCATTTCACAACTCGAAGCCGAAAGCACGCGCCGGAACGCAGCCAAGATGCTGCGCCTCGTGATGGACGCCGGCTATGACGATTATCTCAAGGAGACCTACGACAACTACGAGCGCCGGCTGGACGAAATCCAGCAACTGGCCGAGTTTGCCTTTCAATTCGGCAGTGTGGAGGAATTTCTAACGCAGCTCGCCCTGCTGACCAATGTCGAAGCCGAGGACGATCCGGCGGATGATACCGAGAAGATCAAGCTATCGACCATTCATCAGGCCAAGGGACTGGAGTTCGAAGTCGTATTCGTCATCATGCTTTGCGACGGACTGTTTCCGTCAGCCCGCTCCAGCGAGAGCAACGACGGCGAGGAAGAGGAACGGCGGCTGTTCTACGTTTCCATTACGCGCGCGAAAAATGAGCTTTACCTGACTTATCCGCTGATCCGTGGCGGTTTTGGTGCTTCCGGCGCGGACACGTTTCAGTCCCCTTCCCGCTTTCTTTCGGAAATTCCCAAGGGCTTGCTGAACGAATGGAACTTGCGCTGAGTATTTAAGTACCGCCATTTCCGCTTAGCCCGCTGGTATCTTTGTGGCTTGACCGTCCACGAACGCCTTGAGGTCGGCTTTGAACGCGGGTTGGAAAATGCAATTCAAGTGTCCCGCGCCGGCGACCAATTCAATACGCACATCGGGACGCAGTTGGTGCAACGGTTCGACATAAAGCAGCCGTAACGGATCCATATCGCCCACGATCACAATGAAAGGGGTTTTTATATTGCGGACCGCCTCGGCACTGACCGCCAGCCCCTTGAATCCGCGGATACAGGCCTCGATGGCATTCTGGCTGGCATTGGTGTAACCGGGGAATAGATTGCCATTCTCCATCCAGCCCATGCCGCCCAGCACTGCCGAACGCACTCGTTTCGGATGTAGCACCATCATTTTCATGGCGATCATCCCACCCATGGAATAACCCACCATCTGCGCCCGCTGGATGTGCAAATGATCCATCAGCCGAACTACATCCTCCACCATATTGACGCCGTACTGGTCGTCGCGGACCGGTTTATCCGACCCTCCGTGGCCGCGACAGTCCAAGGCGACCACCCGGTGGTGCTTTGCCAGCTCCGAAATGATTCCGGGCCACTCCCAGTTGATTTGCGCGCTGGCCATCAACCCATGAATTAAAATCACCGGATCACCTTTGCCGGCCACCACATAATGAATTTTAACACCGGCCGAATCAAAAACTTCTGCCCGGGCTGGTGCGCCGGCGATCAATATAAAGGCCAGGACAATTTGAACAGTGCGCTTCATTGTGGCGGCGACGAACGTAGGCTTGGCAGGTGAGAAAGTCAATTTTCCAGCTATCGCCAATAATATGGCAGGTGGACCACGTGAAGGGCCGTCGTTCCGGGACAATTTATGATTGCCGCCGGATGACAAGAACGGTAGAACTCCCCCATGAAACTTTTCCTCTCCATTCTGGCCATCATTGGGCTTTGTCTTTCAGCCTGGGCCCGGGAAGATTTGTCTGACACAAACACGCCGAGTCCCAAGGAGATTGAAACGACCCGGCTCGCGGCGGAAAGCGGCGATGCGGATTCCCAATACATGCTCGGTAATTATTATTATCGCGGACAGGGTGTGGCCACCAACCGGTCTGCGGCGGTGACGTGGTTCCAAAAATCGGCCGAACAAGGGAATATCTGGGCGCAATGCTGCCTGGGCCTTTGCTATCAAAGCGGTGAAGGCGTCGTGGCGGACAAAGCCAAGGCCGTGGCCTGGTTCAGCAAAGCCGCCGATCAAGGTTATCCCAATGGCCAATATGATTTGGGCCTTTGTTATGCTCAGGGCGACGGGGTGGTGGCCGACCCGAAAGAAGCCCTGAAGTGGTTTTACTTGGCCGGCCAATATGGCGAAGTTGCCGAAGGCAATTTTGCCGTGGCCCGCTGTCTATACGATGGCGCAGGGATCAAGCAGGATCGTTCCCAGGCGGTCAGTTGGTATGAAAAGGCGGCCGAGCAGAATCTGCTGGAAGCCCAGATGTTGGCGGGCATGAGCTATTGGTTCGGGTGGGATGTTAAAGCGGATCAGCCCAAGGCCGTAGAATGGTTTAGGCGGGCGGCCAACCAGGGAGAACCGCAGGCTTTTGTTTTTCTAAGCCCGGCGTATTATAACGTCAAAGGGTTGAAAACAAATTATGTTGAAGCCTACAAATGGACGCTGCTGTCCCGGGAATTCGTGGATCCCGGCCTGACGAACGAACTGGTAAAACTGAAAAAAAAGCTGTTGCCCTGGCAGGTCTGGGAGGCGGAACGGCAAGTAAAAGACTTCAAGGCCAAACGGTCCATTAAACCGATGCTCGGCTATGCCATCAACACGACCAATGCATATCTCATGGCGACGCTGGCGCAGGCTTATCGGAAGCAGGACCAGTCGCCGACGATCGACCAGTTGATGACGGCCAATCCCTATTTCATGTCCCGTACCAACTTTGGCGTGCCCCAACCATAAGGTTTGATATCAGTGTCAGGGAAACAGTCCGCGCTGTTTTTTGGCTTCATGGACCCGGCTCACGCCCACGCTTAAGGCGGCCATGCGCATGGAAATATTTTGCTTGCGACTCAGGGTCAAAATCTTGGTCCAGGATGTTTCCAGGATGCGGAACAGCTTGTCCACGATCTCCGTCTCGCTCCAAAAAAAACTCTGCAAGTCCTGGACCCACTCAAAATAGCTCACCACCACCCCTCCCGCATTGCACAAAATATCGGGAATAATAAAGATTTCCGGTCGCTGGTTTAGTATTTCATCCGCGTCCGGATCAGTGGGGCCGTTGGCGGCCTCGGCCAGGATGCGACATTGAATCTTGCGGGCATTGGCGGCGGTGATCTGTCTTTCCATCGCCGCCGGCACCAATATGTCACACGGCAGCAGGAGCAGTTGCTCATTGCTGACCGGCTCGGCTCCTGAAAACCCGACCACCGTCCGATTTTCTGCGGCATGTTTTTCGAGCGCCAGCAGGTCAAGTCCCCGGGCATTGTATATGCCGCCATATACATCGCTCACCGCGATGACTTTGGCGCCATAGCGTCCGAGCGAATAAGCCGTAACGGAACCGACATTGCCAAATCCTTGGACCACCGCTGTGCATTTGCCCAGGTCCAAACCCAGCGCATCCGCCGCCCGGTTGATGAGATAGGCCACACCGCGCCCCGTCGCTTCCCGCCGGCCAAGCGAACCACCCAATCCCACCGGTTTGCCGGTGACGATACCCGGCACCGCATGGCCTTCATGCATGGAATAGGTGTCCATTATCCAAGCCATTGTCTGCTCGTTCGTGCCCATGTCCGGCGCCATTACATCCACCTGCGGGCCGATAAAGGGAATCATCTCCTGCGTGAACCGCCGGGTCAGCCGCTCGATTTCCTGGGCGGACATTTTGGCGGGGTCACAGTTGACGCCGCCCTTGGCCCCGCCATAAGGCAGACCGGCTAGAGCGCATTTCCAACTCATCCACATCGCCAATGCGGCGACCTCACCCAAGGCCACCTCGGAGTGATAGCGCAGTCCGCCTTTCGTCGGGCCCAAGGTAAGATGATGCTGCACCCGGTAACCAGTGAAGACCTTGACGGAACCATCGTCCAAGTGGACTGGCAAAGCCACGGTCAGGGAACGTTTGGGGAACTTGAGCCGATTGCGCTCGTTGGCAGGAATTTGCAAGTGATCCGCCACCAGATCAAACTGGCGGCACGCCATCAGGAAAGTCGGGTGGTCGTATATTTCCATGTCCGGATCACTTAACCATATTTACTGTGTCAAGGCACCGAATCCGCAGCCTCACTTTGGCTTGGGGATAACCTCGACGCAAAAGCTCAAGCTATGAACCACTTGTGAACCGGCAATTTCCCGGGCCAGATGATTGACGGCCTTCACCCGGAAAGTCTTGTCCTTGCGTAAAGCATTCTCCGGCGAGCCCGCCGCCGCCAGGGTGCGATGGTCGATCTGGTCACCGACATTGATTGTTGGAAAGGGGCAAGCGGCGTCAAAGGCCACCGCCGGGTTATTGATGAACGAGTTTTCGTAAATCTCGATCCGGTACCGGGTATTCAGTTGGTTGCTGTTCATAACCGCAAAACGAAGCCGGGCGAGATTTGATAACCGCTGGACGCTTAACTTAAACCGCAAACCGAAATCAGGATACGCCACCCCGCACTGGCTGCCAAGCTTCGAAGTTTACTTTAAAGCTCGTTTATTTGTTGTCAAATTAAAGGATAATTAGGGCTGAAAGTCAAGGAGAAAGGGAGGCTGACCTTTGCCAACCAAGACGCGGACGAACCGGAATGAATAGGTCATCGCCAGCCAGTAAATAAAAAAATAGCCAGCGTCGGAATGCCTGGCATAACCCCGCCTGCCGTGTTCAAGCCATCCGATAGGCCTCCACCCACCTTGGTCATCCATTCACGTAACCGGGTGAACCTAGCGGCTTCAGTGCGCTTGGCCATAATTTTGTATATTGACTAAATGCCACTAATTGCTTATATGGTGCGTATGAGTATTGCAAACTTAACTCCAACCCAACTACGTACAGCCGCTGATCTCCAAGAAAAGATCGAGGGCTTGAACCAACAACTCAACCAACTCCTCGGCGGCAAAACCGCTTCTGTCGCGGTTTCTGTCGCGGTTGCCAAGCCGGCCAAAAAGAAGAAAGGCATGAGCGCGGCTGGCCGGGCCGCCGTTGCCGCCGCCCAAAAGGCGCGCTGGGCCAAGATCAAATCCGCCAAGAAAATTTCCGCCCCCGTAAAGACCGCAGTTGTGGTCAAGCCGGCCAAGAAGAAGATCAGCGCGGCTGGTATCGCCCGCATCAAGGCCGCTCAAAAAGCCCGCTGGGCCAAGGTCAATGCCGCGAAGCCGGCTGCGAAGGCCGCTCCGGCGACCAAGGCTCCTACCCGTAAGATCAGCCCGGAAGGTATCGCCCGGATCAAGGCCGCCCAAAAAGCGCGCTGGGCCAAGATCAAAGCCGCCAAGAAATAACTTTTAACCACCAATAACCGCAAAGGCCACTCCAACGAGTGGCCTTTGTTTTTTGAAAGAGTTGCGAGGCTTAACTTTCTGGACCCCTTTTTTTTGGAGGTGGGGTGGTAAAAACCCCGACCACCAAACACGATCAGACCGGCAACTCACCCAATCGCGGAGAGCTCATAATGGCCAACCTAAAGATAGTTATGCGTGTCCACTTTCAGTCGTTTAATCCTCGGCCTATCACTTCCTCCGCCGGTTCCACATTCGTCCGCTCTGCCTATAAGTAGGTTCACCCGGCATGCCTTTGGTTTTACGCTGTGCGCCTCTATTAAAATCGGGGATTGCCGCTGCCAACTGGTGGCTGCCTCAGGCCAGCGACCAGCCTGGATTAATTTCCGCGTCCAAGGCCGGCAACGGCGCTCCCGCCAGGAGTTTGCGTTCGGCCAGGATGCCGATCATGGCGGCGTTGTCGGTGCACAGGGCTGGTTTGGCGAGCCGCAAGGTAAGATCGTGGGCCGCACAGGCGCGGGCCAGTTCCAAACGCAGGGCGCGGTTGCAGGTTACGCCGCCGGAGGCCGTCACACAGCGGACGCCCTCGCGCCGGGCGGCGCGGATGGTTTTCTTCACGAGCACCTCGATAATGGCGGCCTGCACGCTGGCGCAGAGGTCGCATACTTTTTGCCGGTCATCGAGCAGCGCCGGATGGTCGCGGATGAAATAGCGCACGGAAGTTTTCAGGCCGCTGAAACTGAAGTCGTCGTTCGGTTCATGGAGGAGCGGCCGCGGAAAATCAAAGGCGGTGGGATTCCCCTGCGCGGCCAGCCGGTCGATGACGGGGCCGGCGGGATATGGTAGGCCGATTAGTTTGCCGGTCTTGTCGAAACATTCGCCGGCGGCGTCATCGATGGTCCCGCCGAGCACGCGATGGTGCAGTTCCGAGGTCACCAGCACCAACAGCGTATGGCCGCCACTGACGATGAGCGAGACGTTGGGCTGAAACTCAGCGAAATCGGCGAACAGGCTTGGCTTCCCCTGCCCCTCGGCCGGCAGAGAAATTGAGGGCCCGGGAGCCAAACCTCCAATCCATGGCGAATAGAGATGCGCTTCGTGATGGTGGAGGCCGAGGAACGGCTTGTTTAAGGCGTAGGCCATGGCTTGCGCGGCCTTGAAGCCGATGAGCAAGGCAATGCCGAGCCCCGGCCCCTGCGTCGCCGCCACGGCGTCAAGTTGTGCGGGGACCACGCCAGCCTCACGCAAGGCGGCCCGGGCGACCGGCAATAGATTTTTCAGATGCTCGCGCGCGGCGAGTTCCGGCACGACACCGCCGTATTCGGCGTGCAGCTTGATTTGCGAAGCAATGACGTTGGCAAGAATTTTTCCGTCGCGCACGACGGCGGCACCGGTCTCGTCGCAGGAGGTTTCCAGGGCGAGCAGCGTCATTTGCCGGCGGCGTTCAACGCGCGGTAAACCAGCAGGCCCTTGAGCAAATCCTCAGCCCGGTCCAGCTGCTCGTCAGGTAAGCCGGCGGCCGTGACGGCGGGCGGTTGATCGGCCGGTGCGTCCAAGTCGCCGCCTTCGTCCCGGCCCAACAACGCGGCTTCCTCCGCATCTGTTATGGGAACCAGGATGTCCGGCGTGATGCCGTGTTCATGAATGACCTTGTGGCTTGGCGTATAATATTTTGCGACCGTTAGTTTCAGCGCCGAACCGTCATCGAGCGGGAAAATCGTCTGCACGGAGCCTTTGCCAAAAGTTTTTTCGCCGAGGACCACCGCCCGATGCAAATCCTGCAGACAGCCGGTGACAATCTCCGCCGCGCTGGCGCTGCCGAGGTTGACCAGAATTACGATGGGTACGTTTTTGATTTCGTCACCGCCTTGGGCAAAGTATTTGTCCACCTGGTGCCGGCCCTCGGTGGAAACGATCAACTGACCGCGCGGCAAAAACTTCTCGCACACCGCCACCGCCTGATCCAGCAGACCGCCGGGATTCCAGCGCAAGTCGAGGATCAGCCCTTGCAGCCCCTGCTTCTTGAGTTGAACGAGCGCCGCCTCCAGGTCGTCCGCCGTGCTGTCGCCAAATTGCGTCACGCGGATGTAGCCGATGTGATTGGCATCAAGCGGAAATTCCCGTTGACCGTGAATATCCTTCACCATCTGCATTTGAATGATGGCGCGCTGCAACGTGTAGTCTTTCGTCGCGCCGCTGGCCGGACGCCGGACGGTGAGGGTGACGGACGAACCGGGATCGCCGCGCAACAGTTTGACCACCTCCCCCAACGGCTTACCCGACACATTCTGGCCCTCCACCCGCACAATTTGGTCGCCGGCCAGGATGCCTGCGCGCGCACCCGGCGTGTCCGCCATCGGGGAGATAACCGTGATCTGTCCGGCGCGCATCGCCACCACCAACCCAAGTCCGCCGAACTGACCTTCAGTGTCGTCCTGCAACTGCTGGAAGGCATCGGCGTCGAGAAATTCACTGTGTGGGTCCAGCCGACCGACCGCCCCGCGAAGCGCAGAATAAACGAGTTGCTGATACGTGAGGTTCTTCCCATCCACGTATTCGTTGCGGATCTTGTGGATGGCGTCGTTGAAGACCGCGAAGTTCGCCTGGGAATTGTCGTTGTCCGCCGCCACCCGCGCCGCGGAAAAATAAATCTTTGCGCCCACCGCGAGATTGATCAGCAGCGTGACGATGACCAGCGTGAAAATGGCCCGGCGTTTCATGCCTTATCTTCGGCAATCACCGGGCGCTGCGCAACAGGGATTCAATGAACGGCAGATCCGCCGGCACCGTCACCTTGGGATTGGGCGTGGCGGCGTTCACCAGGCGGACCGGCTGGCCGATGAGTTCGCACGCCGCCGTGTCGTCTGTTAGCACCAGCCCTTTGGCCCGCGCCGTCGCCAAGGCGCGGCGGATGACCTCCACCCGGAACGTCTGCGGCGTCTGCACCGACCACAGTTTCGACCGGTCCACCGTGCGGTAAATTAATTTGCCATCGCTCGTCTCCTTGATCGTGTCCGTGACCGGCTGGGCGGCGACGGCCGCGCCCGTTTCGCGCGCCGCCGCGACCGTGGCCGCGATCAGTTCCGCGCTCGTGCAAGGCCGCGCCGCATCTTGGATGGCCACAATCTCCGCCGCTGGCGAGAGAGCGGCCAGCCCGTTCCAGACCGAGTCCTGCCGCTCAGCGCCGCCAGAGACAATTCGAAACGGTTTTTGAAAATGGTATTTTACCGCGAGTTCTGCAAAATGCGGCGCCATCCCTTCGCGGACGACCAAGATGATTTCATCCACACCATCCGCGTCATTGAATTGCCGCCAGGTATGGGCGATGACCGGCCGGCCCGCCACTTCCAGCCAAAGCTTGTCCACATTCGCGCCCATGCGCGTCCCTTTGCCGGCGGCGACGATAATGGCGGAAATCATTTGGTGAGTCTAAAGTCCAAAGCCCAAAGCCCAAAGTCAAAAATTCCAGCGTTTGACTTTAGCCTTTGGACTTTAGATTGATTTTACCCGATGCGCCAGACGATGCGCGCCTTGTTGAGGTCGTAGGGAGACATCTCCATCTTCACGCGGTCGCCGGAGGTGAGGCGAACAAATTTTTTCCGCATCTTGCCGGAGATGGTCGCCAGCACCTGATGCTTGTTGTCCAGTTCGACGCGGAACATCGTCCCGGCCAAAACCGTCATGATCCGTCCCTCGATTTCAATGTGCTCTTCCATTGAACTTTTTCCAGCAAAAAAGCTTGGGCAACATTTTTTAGGATGCTGCCCAAGCCAGTGATAATCGAAAAATTAATAACGGTCGCGACCGCCACCGCCGCCACCGCCCCGGCTGCCACCGCCGCTGTAACCGCCACCGCCGCCACCGCCGCCGCCGCCGTATTCACGACGCGGACCGCGGTCACGACCGCCACCGCCGGGCGGGCGCTCTTCCTTGGGACGGGCAATGTTGACCGTCAACGCCCGGCCGTCCAGTTGCGCGCCGTGCATGGCCGCGATCGCCTTCTGGGCTTCGTCCGGCGTGGAGTAGGTGATAAACGCAAACCCCCGTGAACGGCCGGTCATCCGGTCCATCATGAGGGTGGCTTCGACAACCTGGCCGTGCGCGGCAAAGGCGTCCTGCAGGTCATTCTCCGTGGTGTTGAAGGAAAGATTTCCCACAAACAATTTCGTGCTCATTTGATGATTGCTGTTTGATTTAACCGTTTTCGTCTGTTCCCGACTACCGGGTTTCAAATCATCACTGAACCAAGTTCACTTGAAGATTCACCATGCTCGAAAGGTCAATTCATCTTACAGACGAACTAAATTCTAGCGAAACGCCCGTTTCTGGCAAGCCCTCTTTTAAGCCCTTTTTTTAAAGCTTATTTAATACTGGATCCCTTGTCAGAGCCACATTGATTCCCCCTCATCCTTCCTGCGGTCACCTTCCCCACGGGAGAAGGAACCGCCTGGGCACGCTTTCGTATTCTCGACCACCATCCAGCCAATCCCGTCGCCGGATTTGCCACCAACGCGGGGAACGTCAAAGCCCTCTCCGTGGGGAGAGGGTTTGGGTGAGGGAGAACCATCAATTAACTTTTCTTTTTCGGCTTCATCAGCCTGGTGTATTCCGGCAACCGATGCAGAGCCTTTTTTGAGCAGCCCAAAAAGTATCCTGCTGCAATCCCGCTATCACCTGCCCGCCCGCTAGCCGTGAAAAAGGGCCGGACTTGCGCCCGGCCCTTGACCGACCTAACCGGCTTTGCCTTGTCGCCAAAGATTACATGCACATATGGCTCACCGCATCGCTCCAGTCCGAGAAACCCGTCGAGCCACCCAGCGCCTGACCTTTGAGCGTATAAACCACCCCCGGCGTCAAACCCGGAATCACTATGTTGCGCGCCTTGGATGAAACAATCGTCGCCGCCACCTTGCCATCCGGCGGCATCGCCTGCACCTGATACGAATGCGCGTTGGCCACCGACGTCAAATTCGCCAGGAGTTGGGTGCTGTTGCCGTTTTGAATCGTGAGGTTCGGCGTATCGAGCGCGGATTGCGAATGGTTGGTGCTATTCGCCAGATAGCCGGATGAGAGGAGCGTGGAGAGGGTGAGACCCGGACGCCCCTGGACGTAGGCCGCATTAAGGCGCATCGCCGCCACCAGAGCCTGGCGCGTCTCATTTTTAAGGGCGATCTCCTGGGACCCGTTATTCGACGAGGCCGCCAACGCCGTGTGAAAATTAACCTGCAAAATTCCCAAATCCGCCGGCTTGACCGTCGGGTCCGGAAATGCCGCATTGCCGGTCATGCAAATGACATTGTTGCTGGAAAACAAATCCAGGTCACTGTCCCCGTAATAGCCAAAGGCCAGTGAAACTTTTGGAGGTTGGGAATTTACACTTAATGGAGTCATATAATATATGAGGTTGATGGTTAATGTTGTTTGCTAACACAATTAAAAGCAGCAACGGAAATGCCAGACTTATAATCAAACCTTACTTTAAAGCAAAACTTATGAGATCGTTAATTTGACTAATCATTAACCCCGCCCAATGGATAAAAAAAGCCACTATCTGGCCCAGCCCCGGCTAAATGAACATGGGCAAACCGGCTATTCCGATTTGAAATGAGATTCGACACCTCGTCGCCTGCCAATATTATCCCGTAAATTTAACACCGAAGCGCCAGCGTCCGGGAAAAGGGGCGGATGGCCGGCTTAAGCTTGGTCTCCAATTCCGCCCTCCGCCCTCCGCATTCCGAAATCGCCGCAGCCCATCATCGCGGCAGTATCTGACCCTTCCCCTTCCGATCCGGGCCAATTTTGCGCCGGCTCAAACCATAATTTTCAAATTGATACCCGATTTTTTGGTTTTTGAACCCTTGAATTCCCAATTTGAAACCTTCTTTTCCCAATTCAAGACCTTCTTTTGGCAATTTGAAACCTTGATTTTGGTTTTTGTAACCTTCTTTTCGTAATTTGAAACCTTCTTTTTACCTTTTGAAACCTTAAAATCCAAATTTGAAGCCTTCTTTTCCAAATTCAAGACCTTCTTTTTGCCTTTTGAAACCTTAAAATCCAGTTCAAACCCTTCGTTTTGATTAAAAACCCCTTTAAAACGTCATTTTGAATCCGGCATTGTAGTTTTCAGCCCTGGTCCATGCCGTTTGAAGCCTAAAAGATCCTGAGCGGAACCCTGGCTCGATCCCATTCAAGTCTTATCCCAAGCCGAGAAATGCCAAAAGAAGTCAAACAATGCCTCATTGCGAGACAAATTTGTCTTCGCGTTCCTTTTTTAGGACACTTACGCCACGGTCGAAACCAAGTCGAATTGCCCCTCTCCATCCTCTTCATGTTTGAGAAACTGTAATGCGCCCGATCCCGCTTCCGCCTTCAGTTGTTCCGTATTCCGCCTTTGGTTTTCGCATTCCGCATTCCGCTTTTCGCTTTTTTTATGTGTCCAACGGACTTTTGACCCCCAACCCCGGCTTGGCCATCACATGCGTGTAAATCTGTGTCGTGGAAACATCCTTGTGCCCCAACAACCGGCTATTGGCCATTAGCCATGAGCTTTTGGCTTAAACGGATCAGCATTCGCTTGGTCTGCTGCAAGTCGGCTTCCATGCGGGAATGATCCACCGCAGATAAAAACCCCAGATCCCTTGCCAGCAACAACTGACATTCAACTTCGCTCGCCGAGCCAATCGCCATTTGCACAAACCGCCGAAAATCCGCGTCACTGCCGCGACTGCTCCCCTCGGCCAGGTTTGACTCCACCGAGGTTGCCGCTCGCCGGAGTTGATTCGTCAGCCCGAATTTCTCATCGGCGGGGAAAGCGCGGGTGGCGGCATACACATTCAGAGTCAGCGCATGACTCCGCTGCCACACTTCCAGCTTTCGGAAATCTTGCATGGGTAAAAAAGCTTACGGCTAATGGCTCATGGCCAAAAGCATTTCCTTTGGCAGCACCGTCACCCGGTCCTTGCCGCCCTTGCCCGCCCGCATCACCCCGTTGCCCACCGCCTCCAGCCATTCCGCAAACCGCCGCGCCCACATCCGGTAAGCCTGCTCCGTCCGCCATTCATAATGCCGGCCCCGCAGTTCCCGGATCAACCGCCGCTCCCACTCCGGCCCACCCAGTTCCGATGCCGCCGGCGGCGGCTCCTTCCGCCACGCACATCCCGCCGCCGGCGGATCCATGGCCGCCCCCGGTCCACGCTCCGCCCAAGCCGGGGACGCCGGAGCAGAGGTAAGGAAATTCTCCGCCCGGCCGTCTGCAAAATTTGTCGGCCGGCTTCCCGCCAGCTTGAAGAACCAGTTCAAAGCTCCCTTCCAGGCCGCCAGTTGCGACCGGCCCAACCGCCGCCGCGCCTCCACCTCCGCCATGAAACTCCGGGCCGAGGCCACCGTGGCCCGCTGCCGCGACCGCTTGCAAAAACTCAGGTATTCCACGATGGCCAGCCGATACGTCCGCCGATCCAACTCCTTGAGCCGGACACGGCTAAGCACCTCCGCCCAATCCGGAAACCAAACGCCAGTCACTGCCTTTGAAGCTTTCATATATCAGATTATGGAAAGACAAACCCAGTTTGTCTTTCGTCGGCCCAATATACTAGCCCAAAAACTGGAATAGACGGCCCACCGGAGCCGCCGGGACCGGGCTAAACCCTTTAAAAATAAAACCTTGACACTTTTTTCAGATCGCCTAAAAATTGGATTCTGAACATAGAAAACCACCTCGGGCCCCGGTGGCCGAGTTTGTTTGATTTATACTGTTAGGCGGCAAGACACTTTATGAAAACAACGCACATATTCATACTATCGGGCCTGCTTCTTTGTGGCTATTGCACACAGACGCAGGCGAAACAGCCATCACCAG
>Ga0302281_10000183_pt1 | contig 47078 bp, 41 predicted proteins | sample III_Fen_E1_2_FD_198762 | JGI IMG/M metagenome (GOLD analysis project Ga0302281, IMG submission 198762) | Peat permafrost microbial communities from Stordalen Mire near Abisko, Sweden - III_Fen_E1_2 | ecosystem: Environmental > Terrestrial > Soil > Wetlands > Permafrost | place: Sweden: Abisko...
AGCCGAATTAGCTTGAATAGCCAATGAAATCAGCTATATTTGAACTGCAAACGCGGGGATAAATGGCCGATTCCGACCTCCGCCTCCAAACCTAACCAGTTGGAACTGTAATGGTTTGGAAGACTTCCACAGACGAGTGCCAGCGGAAGTGCCAGCAAAATTTAACTCTGGCCTGCCCCGCGTAACTCCCACTTGCTCCCTACCGGAGTCGAGATCAACCTTCGTAACCTCATCACTGTAAACACAGTTATGAGACAACGATACAGACTCTATAAAAGAAAAAACGGCGGGCGTTATTACATTCACGACGAAGTGACGGGCAAGCAGGACAGCCTGCATACGAGCGACCGTGCCACCGCCGTTCGTTTGTTCCACTCGCGGCAGGAAGCCGAACAGCAGCCCGCCGTGAACCTGCAAATTGCCCGCGCGTATCTGGCGGCGAGCGACCCGCAAATCGCCACGCGCAACTGGCAGTTCGTCATGGACGAACTGGTGAAGCTAAAAAAACACCAGACCCAACATCGCTGGCAGACGGCCATCAAGGACAAAGCCTTTGACAGCATCCGGCATCTGCCGCTTCTCGAAACGCGCCCGGAACATTTTTTGCGCGTTTTGGAGGCGGGAAAAGTTTCGACCAACGTCTATCTGCGGCGCATCCATAACTTCGCCCTGGACATGACTTGGTTGCCGTGGCCGGTGCTGGCCAAGAAGCGCTGGCCGGCAGTCGAGTTCAAGGAAAAGCGTGGCATCACGCTGGCCGAACATCTCGCCATCGTCGCCCGGGAACAAAATCCCGAACGCAAGGCGTTCTACAAACTGGCCTGGCATTTGGGCGCATCGCAATCAGACTTGGCATTCCTCGAAGCAGAGAATGTTGATTGGGACAACCACGTCATCAGCTATAAGCGCATGAAAACCGACACGGTTGCCATCATGCGCTTTGACGAGGACATGGCGGAAATCCTGCGCGACCTGCCGGGCAGCGGCCCACTATTTCCATATCTGCGAACTGTCCGCGCGGGCGACCGCGCCACGGAGTTCAAGCAACGCTGCGATGGGCTTGGCATCAAAGGCGTCTCGCTGCACAGCTACCGTTATGCTTGGGCGGAACGGGCAAAGACGGCGGGCTATCCCGAACGGTATGCGCAAGTGAACTTGGGCCACAACAGCAAGGCCATGACGCGGGCCTATTCGCGCAAGGCCGAGGTGGAAATGCCTTCGTTGAGCGAATACGAGCGGCAACAAAAAGCCATCATTGGAAACCATGAAACCGAACCAGTGACGCAGAGCGTCGCGGCATAAGGAGGCCATCATGCAACCTTGGCAAATAAAAGCACTCGAACTGGAAGCGTCGGGATTGAAACACCTTGACGGATTCATTCACGACCATAAGCTCTATTTTCTAATTGCCGTCATTTATCTTTTGCTGGCTTTGCTGGCATGGGTATTGAGCGGTGCCTTGCGACGAAAAGGAGGAGAATCCACGCATCACGTCCGGCCAGCCATTTTCATTGATCTGACTGGACGGCCACCAACGCCCCCGGACACATTTGACCCATTCCCGCCATATCGGAAAGCATCGCACTGCGATTGCGACGACCATACACTGGACTGACTCAGGCTGGCGAGCGGCGGCGCGGAGCTTCGAGCCACCAAGCTCGCCGCGCCGCCGGACGCTACCGCGTAACGGACTCGCCCGTCCTTATGCCGTTTGGAATTGCCGTGCCCGCTTGCGCGCATTTTTATTGCGCCAATGCCGGTGAATGGCGGCCACCACCTTGTCGAGCCAGTTCACGTCGGCAAGCTGTTGTGCGAGCAGGTCGCGGGAATAACGTTTCACACAGTATTTCTGTGGATGTCCCAATGGTTTAATCAAACCCGCCCGCGACAGGGGCGGGATGTTATGTGTGGCAACGCCCAGCGCCTCGGCAACTTCCTCCTTGGTCATGGTGGCATGATATTTTTCCAGTGGTTGAATTTTTAATGGTGAATCAGTCGTCATACATTTTCCTTGGTTAAAGTGAGGATGACGGCGGCAATGTGGGTGCTCAACGTCGCAGCCAAACGGCGATCCGCCGACTTCACAAATTTCAATTCGTATTTCTGAATCCCGTGTTCCAGCCGCTTGAGGCCGCTGCCTAAAACGACGACTTCGGCCGTGGCAAAACAAATCCGCATTTTTTCCGGCGGCGCGTCCGGCTCTTTTTCCAAAGCCGGATTGGAAATTCGCTCGGCATACAAGAACTGCGCGTAAGGCAGCAGATAGCTGATGCCGTTATCGGCAAACACATCGAGCGCAGTGATGGTGGGATCACTGCCGAGGCAGGGATTGTCGCGCGGGCTAGACGCTGATGCCGGTGGATTTTCGTTGTTCAGTTGGCTTGATTTCATGGCTGCTCCTTTCGGTGGTTTCGATTGAAAGAGATCGGGCAATGCGCTGGCGGAACTTTTTCAGAAAACGATTGCCGCGTTGCAAAATGGTTTGGAGGAAGTCGCGTTGAGGCATGGCTTCAACGGCTGCCAAACGCGCACTGGAACGCGTGACGTGCGAACGAAGCAAGTCGCTGTCATCGGTGAAAATCTGGCAGCGTTCGCGCCCACGCGAAATGCTGACGTAAAATTGTTCCTGATGGACGGCGGGCAGCGAACGCGACGAGGCGACCAGCAAAACTTCATCTACGGTCTTGCCCTGGGCAGCGTGCGACGTGACGGCATAACCGTGCGTGAAGGTGCGATAATCATCCGGTATCGTTCTGCCGTCGGTCAGCAAAATGGAATCGCTCTGAATCGCCCGCACTTCAACAAGTTCGCCATTGATAAATTTCTTTTGTCGGTTCGCTTGCAGCAACAGCTTGTCACCGGCAGCCACTTTCAATTTCCGTTTCTCTCCCACATCGCACAAGGCGGAGCCTTGACCCAAATGATAAAAAGTTTCTGTGCCATCAGCGCGTTGCACTTTCAGCGAATCATTCGCGACAGCGACCACCGCAACTGTTTCACCTTTTTCAAAGCCGTGTCCGCGACGATGAAAATGGATTGCCAGACCGGGACGGTATTGCCGCGCATCCTGTTTCTGCGCTTCCGTCCACGACAATGAATCAAAAACTTGAAACTCCTTTTCTTCCAAAGCCAGACGGCCAGATGATTTCAATTCCGCCCGGACTTTTTCCGTCACCGCCTCGATTTCATTCCACGTCGGCGCTACTAGCAGCGCGGACTTATTTTCCGTCACCGCTTGCAAATATGACTTCGCCGCCGAGTCGTGAAGTTCATCGCCCGCAAGTTCAGTGATGGCTGCCATCCGTTCCAACTGCGTGAACGCTTCCACCGTGCGTTTCTGTGCCGCCAGTTCCACGGCCTTGCGATAATCCGCTTTGCGTTGGCGCCGGATGGCCGTCAACTGGCCCGACTTGAAATCGGAATGCCGCTCCAAAATCCGCAGCGCATCACCGCGCGCGACCGAAGCGTGCTGGCCGGTGTCGCCGGACAAAATGATTCGCGCATCATGTGCGCAATCAAACAACCGCTTCATGTCATCCATGCCCACCGCCCCAGCCTCGTCCAACACGACCAGCTTATCCTTGGACAAGGGTTGTTTGGACAACAGCAGGCTTTGCAGTGTCACCGCCTCGAATCCCTCTTTACGCAAAACATCCGTTGCCGCCGCCGTTGGCGCACAGAACAACGGTTCAACGCGGGCCTCTTTGCAGGCGGCGACCAACTCGCGCAGCGCCGTGGTTTTACCACTGCCCGCCAATCCTTTGAGTCCGGTAATCCGGTCACTGGTGCGAAGCACATGATAAATCGCCCGGCGTTGATCTTCGCCCAGCCAGTCGGCAGGCCGATAACCGGGATGCAATGGTGCAACTGAATCGCAACTCGCGTTGACCGTCTGAATCAAAGCCAATTCCGTCGCTACAATTTCCTTGGTGGAAAATCCGCGTTCCGTTTTCAACAAGTCCGGCAGATGTTTCACCGCCGTTTTCAAATGGTTCAAATCCACCGCACCTAAACGATGCGACAACGCCACGCTCAACAGTTCATGTTCCGGCACCACCGATTTGCGCTCGAAGATATGCTCAACGGCATGATTCAAGACTTGGTTTTCCACCAAGGCAATCTGTGGCAAGCGGGTTGAATGAGCCGACGCCCGGAGTGTTTGCAGCGATTGCCGCTGATCCAATGATAACTGCGCCAACTGCCGTTCGCGGACTTCCGCCGTTGAAATGCCTTTGACCTTCTTTGCCCGGCTCTGATGCACTGCATGGGAAATTTCGTTGTTGGAAAGTTTCCGTCCCAGCTTTTCTTCCATTTCCTGCACTACCGCGTCGCGCTGTTGCGCGCGTTTGGAAAATTGCTGTAACAATCCGTCACTCACGCCCTCAATTTGAAAACCGTTTTTGGCCGGCTGAATACGGTAGCCAATTTGTTGCACCCGTCGCGCCAGTTCATTCCGATAGACCGCCGTGCCGTAACGGATCGCGTCATACATGGCCCGCGCTTCCAATGCCTTCCAGCAACGCTCCTCTTTATCAAACGTGGCGTTGAACACCGTGAAATGCGTATGCAACTGCGGATCAAGTGTGCGGGAACTGTCATGCACAAAGGCGGCGGCCACGAGATTGCCCGTCGTCCGATCTGTCAGAAGACCCTGCTTCCGCACGCGCGTGGCGGCGAAGGTTTCGAGTTCGCGGAACGCAATGCGGGCGGATTCCTCATGCGCCGTCACCAACCGTTCATCATCCAACGTCACCGCCAGCACCGATACGGATTTGGGCGGCGCGCAGGTGAAATCGAAAAATACCCGGCGCTTGTCCGTCTTCAATTGTCGCTGCGTTAGACGCTCATCATTCTGCGGATTTAGGTTTTCACACAGCGCATGAAATTGTTCGCGGGTGACATTATCCTTTAATCCCAAATGCTCCGCACCCGCGCCGATCCACTGGCCGGGACGGATTTCACCGGCGGCGTAGTAATCGTTCTGCGCCAGATGCTCGTCAAAATAACTCTCGGCCTCGGCCAGATGTTTATGTGAAACGGCAGTGAACATAGGGCATCACTTTATCAGTTTCTTAAAAGGTTTTGTGCAATTTTAGAACAATCGTAAATTTCATTTCAGTTTTCATTTTTTGCTTTGTCATTTTATCCAATGCCGCCGTGACCCGGCTGTCTTTGGGACACAAAATGCGTTTTCATATTTTCCACCATCAGCTGGCGGCTGAATCAAAAATCTAAATTTGGTTTCATTCATGCGGTAATTTTATCGGACGCCCCGAGTTCATTTGCGCAATCATTACACAATCGTCTGGCCTCTTTCTGTTTCACTTGCCGTTTGTCATTTTACCGGAATTGCACGCGTCATGGTGTATCACATACCCAACATGCATTCGTCATTCTGCTGAAAACCGCCACCATCGAGGTTCAAGCGTTGAACAAAATGATTCATGGCCACATTTTTTCAGATTGCCGCCGCCGCGTTGTGTAACTGGTTACACGACTTTAATTTTGGCTTTGTTATGCTGCGAAAATTTTCATGGCGGCATTTTCCCACAGAATGAAGCCGCATTTGTTCGGTTTCCAAACAAGATGTGTTTCGTTTTTTTCAAAAGACGCGGTCGTCAGTCTGGCGTAATTCGGGGTGATGAAAGTGCAAACTTTGCAAGAAATGAAAATAGTTTCGATGTATGCCACCAAGCGGCTCGCCCGTTGCGGGAATCTGGGGCGGAAAACAGAACGGATCGCCTATTCGATCCCCGAAGCCGCCGATATGCTCGGCTTGGATTATTTCAGCGTCTATCGGCTCGTCCAACGGGGAAAACTGAAGGCGTGCCGCGCGCTGCGCGGAAAGTTTCTTATTCCGCGCACGGAACTCTTTCGACTGTTGAACGCGGAGTAGAAAAGCCGCGTTGCACTGCGGGAATCATTTGCCCGCCGCCGGTTCCGCCAGACCGCGTGCAATCCGGCGGGTGCGCACGGCGGCAAAGGTGCGTTGCGTTTGCCGAGCAAAGCGTCTTGTCAGGGACGGTCGCGACCAATTGTCTTCGTTCAGATTTGAAACGGTTCACACGGCTTTCAACACATTTTTATTTTCGTAAATCAAATAATGTCCTTCAAAAATTTGCGACCACCCAGTTTGAAGAGAAAGAGCAGGCGGTTTAATTTCTCCCAATCTTCTTTTTCTTGAGAGTTCATGAGCAAAAAAAGTTTTTTGCCCGTCGGTCTTGATGCGGAAAAGATGAGGTGGTTCTAGTTGACCGAGTTTCCTGCACCAAGTGTAGTGAGGGTTTCTCATCAATAAGGCGTCAAGATGGTTTGCGAGTTCGGCGCGAATTTCACCTTCAACATAGAGAGTGTAAAAGCCGCCCGACAAGTCTGCATCTGGTGCGAGCAATGCAAAGAGCATAGGGGATGTCAAATTTGCTGCGATTTCCTCAATGATATGCGCAACGAAGGCTTCGGACAATTTTTCGCCGAAAAGGTCTGAAACAATTCCCTTTCTACCAAGAAATCGCAGCGACGGTGTTTCTCCAACAAAACCTATCACCTGAACCTCATCTTGCAGATGATACCGCCAAAGGCCACCACCTGTGGTCACAATTATTTCATACGTTTCATTTTCCCGCAATTCATGCGCTAAACGAACCCCGCCTTGCTCATCAAGGAACTCAAAAAAATGCGAGCAGAAAGCCAGCGGTCGCAAGTCGGAAAACGGAATTGTCACAATCGCTTCCGTGGCAATCAACCCCTTGCGCTGAATAGGCGTGTTGGGAAAACGACGTTGCAGGTCTGCGATTGCAAGTTCGGCATTTCCATCCCCCCAGCAACTGATGATTTTCAAAAACGGCCACAGTGTTTCGGGTTTTGTCGGATCAGCTTTTTTCAGTTCCTTTGCGCGCTGCGGCATGGGACGCAGATTCAACGCGCGAAGAACCGGCATTGGCAATGAATCGGAAAATCGGCAGCGACCTGATTCAATATCGCGCAACAAATCTTCCCAACAGGCAGGCAGCGCATTTAACAGTAGCGACAAAAAAGACGGATGCCAAATTGAAATCAGCCGTAAATCTTCTTGGCGAAGCAAGCAGAGCAATGTCAGATAACGGAATTGTTCCATGTCCGCAACCAGTCTCAATTCGGACGGCGCTGCCATTACAGAATCCACGAGTCGCTTTTTTGCGCCGCCAAGATACGACGAATCGTCATCAAAACCGATACGCACTGCCGACGATTCGGCGTCTTGAATTTGAATTGCGGGCGAGATTGACCAATATGCCGTGCCAAGAGCAACAGACGGATGCTGCCTATAAATATTGGCGACCCATGGCCCGATGGCGCGATTGAATTCGCGTTGCAAGGCCGCCGTGAATGGGATGAGTTTGCGCGCACCGCTTGAGCCGCTTGTCGGAATGAGATGCGTGACAGGTTCGGAAGTAAGCACATGATTTTCACCACGCATAATCCGCTCAATCCACGGCTTCAAATCCTCATAATTCACCATAGGAACACGCTGCGAGAATTCCTCGTAAGTTTTTATCTCGCCGAAGCTGTGAGCGTTGCCATAAGCGGTATTAGCATTTTGGGCGATGTAATCATGTAGCAGTCGCATTTGCGTCTTGGCGGGATGATTCAATGCGCGTTGAAACCGCATCAACGCTGGCAGGTTTGACGCAAACCAAAGTGAATTAGCAATGGCAGCTTTGAAATTCATTTGTGCGGGTTTGAATCATCCGTTTCCCTGCCGGAGTCAGATTTTCATCGGCGAGTTCTGTCAGGCAAACAAGCTCATCACCAAGAACGTGACTTGGATTTTTGTTCAGAAAAAATGCCACATGGAAATCGGTGCTTCTACCAGCGGGAACAATGTCCAATCCACTGCGCAATTTTTGCGGCTGTTTGAATCGGACAATTCCTTTTTCAGAATTGTATTGCTCGCCGAATCGTTCACACGCCAGTTGATCCAGCAAGTTTTTTTGATTCACCGGCGTTGCAACATCAAATCGCGGATAAAATTCCCGCCAGAACACGGGCAGAAATCGGTAGGTGCGAAAACCTGAAGTGAGCAGCAGCCAATAATATTTTCCGCGCGGATAATGTTCGCGCAATTGGCGGACGCAAGCAATCCATGCCCGCGACAAGGCTGTCGTGCCCCACGCTTCCGGCGCGACAATGGTGTCACCGGAATAAATCACGCTCACGGTTTGGCCATCGAATACGGATTCATAGGCGAGCAATGTCGAAAAACCAACGAGGCGTTCACCGCGCGTTAAAAGAATCACCCAATTCTTTTCCGCCAAATCCCGTTCAAACTGCGCGCGCGTCACGCCGTTGAAATGTTGCGCGAGCAATTCAAACATTTTATTCCGCTGTTCTGCGGACAAGTCGGTGCGCGGCAGCGTGCGGGAAATGTTTTCTGATTGAAGCGCGATCATAGAAATGCAAGTTCGGGCAAAAACGCTCTGCCGTCGAATATTGGATTATTTGTGTCTTTCCAGCGGACTTGATACAGCCGCGTGTTGTATTCACGACAGCGGAAATGATCTCGCAGTGTTTTGAGCCGCGAATCATCGGCGGCGAAACCAATCGCGCAGAATTCAAGCCCGCGCTCCGTTGCAATCGGCAAAATTGATTCAATCAGTGCGAGAGCCAATTCAGGTTTGTCGGCTGGAATGGCCAATGGCGAGAGCAGCCCAAACGCGAGCGTGGAATTTATGGTTGGCAATCGCGGTGTGCCGAATAATTTTGCGGCCAGATTTATCCACGGACGTGCTACGGAAATTTTGCGGTTGTATTCGCGAACGACAATTTGTTTGAAGCGGCGTTGATCCCAAAGCGCGGCGCAGGCGATGACTTTGTTTTCGGCCAGCACCAGTTGAAAATCCGACAATGCCAAGCCGACACCTTTCAATGAAATCAAATCATCTTCCGTCCAAAACGCGGCGAGTTGATTTTGTTTCGCGTGCGAATTCAGGCACGAAACCAATTCCGCCAGATGTTCGCCCGATCCGCGAACACAATTCAATTGCCGCAACTTGTGCGCATTGCGCGACACAGGAATGAGCAGCGTCACAAAATCGCGAAGAAATTCGTAGGCGGGCATTCCGGACAAGCCGCGTTCAAGCAGGCGAATTGAACGATGATTGTCCGCCGCGATGCTCGTGAAATAAAATTCAGGTGGTTCGTTGTGATGAAGCTCGCGAAAAAATTGGTAACCGCGCCGCAGAATATCGAAACGGCCTTGCACCTGCGCGTCGAGCCGAAGGTCTGCGAGATAACCGACGCGCTGAATCTGCCCGTTCACGAAGCGGCGTTGAATCGAACATCGCCCCATACACAAAAGCTGTTCACTCTCATAAGCAAGAATTGTCTGCGTTTCCAAACCTTCAATGTCAAAGCCGTGGAAGTAATTTGGTTCACGCTCAAACGAGAGCGTGATTTCTCCGCGCATTGGATTTTCCCGCAGCAGCCGTCGGACCGCGGCATCATCCTCGTCACCGGCGAGCGTGAACTGGATTTCGCCGGCGGCAGGCGCGGTCAATTGGCGGTCAAGAATGTTCCCTGCCATGATTCGTCTCCGAGTGGATAATGATCCCGCAGGCTCACGTCGTTGCGATGGAGTGCGTTGATCAAATAAAAATTCCGCCACATAAACCAGTTGCTGCGATTTACGCTGGCAAAGCCGCGTTGAGTAATGCTGGGCCAGGAATAAAATTCGCGCCGTGCGGCGAGGCAATTTTTCTGAAGCAGTTCCGGCGTCATGCCACGCGGCTGAAATGGAATCCGATTGTAGCTATAACGCTCATCCAGCCACCAATTTTCGTAGAGCAACCGGCCTTCTTCTTGCAGCCGTTTGTAAAGCGGCGTGCCGGGAAATGGAGTGAGGTGATTGAACGCCGCGATGTAGAGCGAATGTTCCCGTGCAAACGCGACGGTTTCGGAAAAACTTTCCGGCGTGTCGCGGTCGTAGCCGAAAATAAAAGTGCCATAGACGCGGATGTGATGCTTGCGCAGATTCGCAAGCGCTTTTTCAAAACCGCCACGCATCGTATTAAACACCTTGTTCATGTCCTTGAGATTCGCCGGATTCAAACTCTCGAATCCAATCAGCACGCCTTGACAGCCGCTGCGCACGAGCAGTTCCAGAAATTCTTCGTCGTGGGCGGCGTTGATGCTCGACTGGCTCACCCAACGGACTTTCAACGGAATCAAGGCGCGAAAAAATTCCTTTGCCTGTTCGATGTTTGACGTGATGTTGTCGTCCACGAAGAAAAATAATTTGCGTTCGCGCGTCAGCGGTTTGATCTCCGCAATGATGTCGTCAATCGGACGGCGTGTCTGCGTGGAATTGAAAACGGTTTGCACGGCGCAGAAGTCGCATTTGAAATGGCAGCCGCGTCCGGCCTCAATCAAGCCGATGGGCAGATAACGCTTGCCGCGAAAAATGGAACGGTCGGGTTTCAATCCTGTAAGCGAAGGTCGCCCCGTTTGCCGATAGAATTTTTCCAACCGGCCATGACGCGCGTCATCAATGACGCGTGGCCAGAGTAGTTCCGCTTCGCCGCACACGACGGCTTCCGCGTAACGCGCAACTTCGTCGGGGCAAAGTGTGGCGTGAAATCCGCCCATGACCACCGGCACGCGGCGTTTGCGATATTCGGAAGCGATTTGATAAGCGCGTTTCGCCGTGTAAGTCTCGACGCTGATGGCAACGAGGTCGGTTGCCTCGTCGAATGGAATTGTCTCCATGCGGTCGTCGTAAAAGCGCACTTCAACATCTTTCGGCGTCAGCCCCGCGAGTGTTGCGGCGGGCAATGATTCCATCTGCCAGGTGCGGATATATTTTTGTCCTGGCTTACGGCCAATACAGGGATGGATGATCGTCAGTTTCATCACTGACTCAAAGTTGCGGCCAACACTGGCGATTCAGTGGCTCGAACTTCTGGCTGGGAAGGAGCGCGCCCGATGATCCAATCGCAATTGTAAAACCGGCTCAAATTGTGGGCATAAAAACGATAGCCGAGATTCGTTCCAAGTTTTACCGGCCACGGTGCGGGCGAATGGTTGATACGCCGCGCAATCGAGCGAAAGCTGTAAGCGTGTTTCCATGCAGTTTCAATTCCCTGTTGCAGTTCTTGAACGCTCAATTTTGCCGGACGAAACACAACGTGCTGGCCGTCGTAAAGCTCCCAATTTTTTGTGAGGATGCGGTTTTCTGCCAGCAGTCGTTTGTAAAGTGCGGTGTTTGGAAATGGCGTGACGACGGCGAAACGCGGCAAATCAATTTTCGCTTGGACGGCAAATTCCGCAGTTTTTAGAAAAACGTCCGGCTCGTCTTGATCGAGGCCAAACACAAAACAGCCTTGGAGTGCGATGCCATGTTCATGCAAACGTTCGACAACGCGGACAAATTTTTCCGGAGAATTAAATCCTTTGCGGCTCTCGCGAAGATTTTGCGGCGAGATAGATTCCAAGCCCATTAACAATCCTCGGCAACCGCTGCGCGCTGCCAAGTCCAACAACTCCTCGTCATCGGCCAGCAGAACCGTGGCAAGGCCATACCACTGAAGTTTCAACGGAATCAGTGCGGTAAAAAGTCGCAGCGCATAGCCGCGGTCGGCGACAAGATTCAAATCCACGAAAATCAATTTTCGTGCGCCATGCTGGCGAATATCGGCCACTACGTCTTCAACCGGCTTTTGATAAGGCTTGCGACCCCATGCGGCTGGCACGACGCAAAAATCACAACTGTGAACACATCCGCGCGTTGCTTCAAAAACATTGTTTGTCAAAAAACGATGGCTTGGCAAAAGATCGCGGCGAGGGAATGGGCGGTTTGCAAGATCAAGTCCGGGCGACTGGTCATAGCGTGATTTCAACTGGCCGTTGGCAAAATCACGCACCAGTTGCGGCCATGAATCTTCGGCGTAGCCGACGACGACCGCGTCGGCGTGCGGTTGCGCGTCGTCAGGAATAAGCGTTATGTGCGGTCCGCCAAGCACGACCTTGATGCCGCGCTGCCGAAAGTGGTCGGCCAGTTCGTAAGCACGCATCGCCGTGCCGGTGAGGACGGTCAATCCAACGAGGTCGGCATCAAGATCAAGCGGCACGTCCGCAATGCCTTCGTCGAATAATTGCAAATCAACGGGAATTTCTGGCGGAATCAAAGACGCCAGCGTGGTCAACGTCAACGGCTGGTAACGCAGCGATTTTTTCCAGATGCCGCCGCGATGCCGGTAAAGCGGCCCTTTCGGGGAAACCAAAACAATTTTTAGTTTTCGGTCGGACATGGATTTTGTCGCGGCTTGTTTTATGCAGACAAGGTATAAACTTCATCGGTCAGGGCTTCAAGCTGAATGGCGGTCAAGACGGATTAATAATTTCGATGGAGTCGCAAAATTTTCGATGCTGGCGGACGAGCTTTGCCATTGTTTGATTTGTCTAGAGGACTTATTATTTGCCGCAATGCAGGCGCAAGTTCCATTCGCTCGAAGACAGAGGGAACGCTGGAAATTCCCGCGCGTAGAGAATTTTTTCTTCACGATAGTGCCTTTGCGTCATTCGGCAGACTGGCGTTCGATATTCTTTTTGATGCTGTTGGGTGTTCTGTTCTTCGTCCAGTGGACTGGCTGGCTGCGTCATTGGTCGTTGCTTTTGATAACCAGCGTCCTCGCGTTCATCGCCTGCATCATCAAACACAATCACATTCATTGCCGAACATTTGCGAGCCAATGTTGGAATCGCGCGTTCGAGTTTCTTTTAGGCTTTTGCACGGGACAATCAACGGCGGCAATCATTCCTGTTCACAATGAGCGACATCACGCTCAAAATCATACCGAGCAGGATTTTGTTCGGAGTTCCTTGGTGAGTTTTCGCAGAAACTGGCTGAACCTGATTGTGTTTCCTTTTGCAGTTGTCCGGTTGGTATATCGAACCAAATCATCCGACATACTTCGTTGGCGCACGGAAAAGCCCGCATTATATCGTCGCGTTCAGCGGGAACGCATCGTTGTTCTGGGGTTCATCGCCCTGTTGTTGGTTTTGGATTGGCGGGCAACGCTGATTTATTTTGGCGTGCCGTGGCTGTTCGCCCAATGGGGAATCGTCACCATCAATTTGCTCCAGCATCAGGATTGCGATCACGATTCTGCTTATGACCATTCGCGCAACATCACCGGACGTTTCATCAACTGGCTGTTTCTAAATAACGGATTTCACACCGCGCACCATTTACGGCCGGCGATGCACTGGAGCCAACTGTCGGAATTTCATCAGGAACACGTTGAACCCAATATGCGTTCCGAATTAAATCACCGCTCGTTGCTGGTCAGTATTTGGAGACAATTTTTCAGTTTTGCCAGAAAACAAAAATCATGAGCGCTTTTCCTGCAACTGAAATTGTCGCGCCAGACACGATTGATTTTTCCCGCCGGTTTATGCCGGAGGAATTGACCCCGTTCTATTTCACGCCCGCTTATGCGACTCTTACCGAAGCTCAACGACTGCGATACAACCAACTCAATGCGCTGTATTTCAACGAGCAAACCATGTTTTTTGAAAAATCCCTGGCGCGAAACTTTTTGGGTTATTTTTTGGAACAACCGCTGCCGGAGGATTTGAAAGCCGGCCTGCGCCAGTTTTTGGCCGAAGAAGAACAGCACACCGCCATGTTTAAAAAACTCAACCGGCAATGTGCGCCGGAAATTTATACGCGCCGGGATTTTTATTTCATCCAGGTCCCGACAGTCGCGGCAAAAATACTGGATGCGATTTCCAAACGTCCGCACTGGTTTCCGTTTGTGCTCTGGTTCGCGCAACTGCAGGAGGAACGGGCTTTGTTTTTTGGCCGGACATTTATGAACGCGGCGGATGGGCTTGAGCCGCACTTTGTCGCCGCGCAACGAAAACATCTGGCCGACGAGATCGGACACGTCCGCTGGGATGAAAAACTCCTGGAATGGGTTTGGCCGGAAACCGGCGCGTGGCTGCGAAACATCAACGTCCGGCTGCTGGCTTGGATGATGAAGGAATACTTCACCAAGCCAAAGCGGGCGGCGTTGAGGGTCGTTGCGGCTCTGGCGAACGAATTTCCCCAGCTCCAATCGCGCCTCCCTGAATATTGCCGGCAACTGCGCGCTTTGGAAAATGATCCGGTTTTCTGCCGTTCGCTGTATTCCCGGGCCAACGTGCCTATGACGTTCAAGCGGTTTGATGCCTGGCCCGAATTTAAGTCGCTGGTCCGGGCCATGCCCGGTTATATTCCCGGAAGCACTTTATGACCCCTCCGAATTATCCAATACCGGGGCGTCTAAATCTTTGCCTCGCGTTGCTGGTGGTGTCGCTTTGCGCGACGCTGCTTTGGGCGTCCGGCCAGGTTCAAAGCTGGTGGGCCGTGGCGCTGATTGCGGTCATTTATGGCTTTGTGATGAACACAGGCTACGCGCTTTGCCACGAGGCGGAGCATGATATTTTTCATCCCAACAAAAAGGTCAACGACATCGGCGGTGCAATCGTCACGCTCTTTTTCCCCGCGTCATTTCAGCTTCGCCGACAGGGGCATCTTGGACATCATGTGCGCAACCGCACCGACGACGAGGCTTTCGATTTATATTTTGAAGGCGAAAATCCGGTTTGGAAATACGTCCAGTTCTACGGAATCCTCACCGGCTTTTTCTGGTTGATGATTGTCATCAGCAATTTTATCGCGGTGATAAATCCCAAATGGCTGGCGATGAAAACAAATCTAGACCGACCGACCGCCGCGCTGCAAGAAACGCTCAATCCAAAGTATTTCCGGCTGATTCAACTCGAAGCGTTGCTGGTTTTTCTGCTGCACGGCTCGATGATTTACTTTTTCAAAATCCCGATTCCGCATTATTTCGCGGTGCTGTTCGGCTTCGGTTTCATCTGGTCAACCTTGCAATACCTCCATCATTACGGAACGCCGCGCGACGTGCAAAAAGGCGCGTGGAATGTGCGGACGTGGCGGGTTTTTGATTTGATCTGGCTCAATCATCATTGGCATCTCAATCATCATTTGTCGCCGACTGTGCCGTGGATTTATTTGCCCGACCTGCAATCCGAAGAAGCGAAGCCGATTCCTTTTTGGACGGCATATTTTCGGCAATGGCGCGGGCCACGATTCACCTTGGAACGAGTCACCAATCGCAATGCTGGCAAATTCGTCAGATAATCTGGCTGCCGACTTGAAGACAGTCAAAGCAGCGGTGAATTCAACGGAAATCCGTTGGAGCGGACGGCTTTTGATGCTGGCGCTAAATTTTCTGCCGCTGATTCATATTCTCGCAATTATAAGCCTGCTGTTGATGCCTTATGCAAATTGGCCTACGCGAGTTGGAATCGCCGTAGCCGTTCTGTATCTGTTGCCACCGCTTGTTGCACGATTGATTTTATTGCTCGTCACAATTCCTCACGGACGCATCGCTGTCGGCAGCAACGCGTTTTTTGGCTGGTGGACATTGTTTCAACTCCAAATCATTTTTTGCCGCTTGCCCGCCTTTGAAGAAATTTTGCGCCTCATTCCAGGAGTGTATTCACTTTGGCTGCGGCTGTGGGGTGCGCGCGTTGGCCGACTCACCTATTGGTCGCCAGGAACTTCAATCACCGACCGCTCGTTTCTTTGCATCGGTGACGACGTTGTTTTTGGCGCTGGCGTCCGCTTGAACGCACACGTTCTGACAAAAGACGAAAACGGTCGAATGGAGTTGCTATTGGCGACGCTAAAAATCGGGAACCGGGTTGTTGTCGGCGGCTATTCCTTATTGACCGCCGGAACGGAAATTTCTCCCGATGAAATCACCCGCGCCCGCCTGCTCTCGCCGCCATTTGCTTTTTGGAAAGACGGCAAGCGCATCAAACAAAGACAATCTGCCGAATTTGAATAACATTAAAACCATAACTTCATTTTCGATTGTTGGCCGCTTGCGATCCGAGCTGGCGTTGAAACTTATTTTGCTGGTCGTGCTGAATCTTTGGGTTTATGTGCCGTATCTTTTTTTGCAGCGGCATCATTTCTTTCCGGTTACGAACATGACATCGAGCTTTTTCGACCACATGATTCCCTTTTCCGACCAGGCGGTCTGGCTGTATCTTTCAATTTATCTGCTCATGCCAGTCGGCCCGTTCCTGATGAACAGTCGAAAGCAAATTTTTCATTATGCGATTGGAATTGTTCTCATCAGCCTGCTTGCGAACGCCATTTTTCTTTTCTGGCCGACTTCATGTCCGCGACCAAATTTTGGCGGAACGAATATCGCTTATCAAACACTGACCGCAATTGATAATTCGTTCCATGCGTTTCCCTCGCTTCACGCAGCTTTCGCCGTTTATTCGGCATTGTGCGGAGGATTGGTTTTGCGCGAACTCGGCAGTCGCAGTTTGTGGCGAATCAGCCTGTGGTTTTGGGCTTTCTCGATTTTATACGCAACGCTGGCGACCAAACAGCACGTCATTGCCGACATAATCTCAGGAAGTGCACTTGGTTTCGGAATTTACGCGTGCGTGTTTAAGGAATGGATTTCCATTTTCAAAAGAAAACCGTTGTTGCAACCTGTCGCCATCAACTTAACCAAACCGCGTTCAACCACCCTATGAAAACAAGCCAAATAATCATCATTGCCGCCGCCGCCGTTTTTTGTTGCTTAAACAATATCGCCCGCGCCGACGAAGATGCCGACCGCACCGCGCTACGCATGATTCGGACGAATTATGTCGAGGCCGTCAATTCCGGCGATCTGTCGAAAATTAAAAATGATTTGAGCAAGGAAGTGACGGGAGTGATGGTGACTGGCAAAGCCGTTGAGGGGTATGATGGACTTGTATCGTATTGGAAAGAAATTCAAGACCTCATTGGCACAGGCGGCACTTATCATGTGGCCGTCAACGTGGATAAAACAGATTTATTTGGCGATGTTTCCGTCTCTCACGGAACTACTGAAGAAGCCGTCCGGCTGGCGAACGGCAAGGAACTGGATTTCAGCGCATTTTGGACAGCAGTGTGTCACAAGGAGGACGGAACATGGAAAGTTGTCCGAATGCAAGCGACGTTGAATCCAATTGACAATGTTTTTGTGACGCTGCAATTGGAAAAAACAAAACTGATTTACGGAATCGTCGGATTTATCGCCGGAGCTTTATTGGTTTTGGCGATCCGATGCTTATTGTGTAAACGGTCGTAAAATTTGAGGGCTGAAACTCCTGTGATGAATATTCACTACCTTGAATTATTTTATTACGTCGCCAAACACGGCGGCATCACTGAGGCCGTGCGCAACATCCCCTATGGCATCCAGCAACCAGCCGTAAGCGGGCAGGTCGTGCAATTGGAAGAATATCTCGGCGTGACTCTTTTTCAGCGGCGACCGTTTGCACTGACTCCCGAAGGTGAGAAACTTTACAAATTCATCACGCCCTTTTTTGCCAACCTTGAAAAGGTTGCGGGCGAAATTCAAGACGGTCAAACGCGGCACATTCGCGTCGGCGCTTCCAATATTATCCTCCGTGAGCATTTGCCGGAATTGTTTCACAGCGTGCGGAAAAAATTCCCCGGATTAAAAATTTTCCTGCGCGAAGGCTCTCCAGCCCAGCTCGAAGAGCTTTTGCAAAAGGACGAAATTGACGTGGCGGTCACTCTGATCGAAAAGAAGCTTGCGCCGGGAATTCATTCGCTGGCATTGCTTGAATTGCCGCTGGTTTTGCTGGTTGAGAAAAAAAGCCCCATCAAAACGGTGGACGAACTTTGGCAGCGCGACCGGATTGATGAAATCCTCATCTGCCTGCCGCAAAGTGAATCGGTGTGCAAAACATTTCAACAATGGCTTGGCAAACGTGGCGTGGATTGGTTTCCCGGCATTGAGGCCAGTTCGGCTGAAATGATTGAAACCTATGTGGCAAATGGATTGGGAATTGGCCTGTCCGTGACCATTCCCAAAAAACCGCTTCCTACTAATGTGCGGACGTTGCCACTGAACGGATTTTCGCCGGTGATCATCGGTGTATTGTGGCGTGGAGCCAAGACCCCGTTAATCAAGACGTTTTTAGACGAAGCGCAAAGGCGAGCCAAACGATTTGTATGAACAGTTTATTCAAGTCCATGTCGGCGCTTTGACTGTCCGGCTTTCCGGCTGACGCGACGGAAACCGGCCAGACAAATCGCCGCATTGAAATCGAACCTATCCGGCGGCGCACTCAACGGGCATTTCTAAAATCCCGCGACTCCACAAAAATGTTCCGCCGCTCCGATTTCAGAAATGCCCGTTCAGTGCGAAAGAAAAAATCGTCGTGGCAAATTCTCATCGCGGTCACGAATCAATGCCGATGAAATACACCCCCATCCAAACGGTCACGAAAACAAAAATGGGAACATCCGCCATGCACCGAAGTGATAAACCATACGTTCACGCGATCATGAAAAACGAGGCATTGCTAGACGCGGAAATGGAATGGGGAAGGATGACACCATCTCCTAACAACTTTGTTGGGAAAAAACGCGGTGTGAAAACGCGCGGCAAGTTGCGGCAAAAGGCGACAATGAACTTGCCGCTATTTGCCGCAATGACAGGTGAAATTTTGCCGCAACTTGCCGCCCTTTGTCACCGGCAATTGCCGGAATTTGCCGCAGTGCGCGGCGCGGTTTCATCTAACTTTAACTTTCACCTGCTCGCTACCACGGTTTTTCGCCGATGATTTATTCTGTCCGTTGATGACCGAAACGGCACAACAAAAACGCGGCGGCAGGGCGTATCACAGCGTCCTGGAACCACACTTTGATTTCATTCACCAGCAACGCCAACGGCGCAAGACGTGGCAGGAAATCGCCGATCTTCTGTTCAGCGAAAAAAACATCCGCGTCACGTTCTACGCGCCGTATCGCTTTTACCGGCGCAGGTTGAAAAGAGCGGCCAAACCGAATTGGGAAAACTCATCCGCAGATTTTCAAGCCGCCCGGCCAAGCGCACTGGCCAGCCGTCCGCAATCTCGTCCGGCACCACTGCCGATGAAACCCGATTTCAAACGTCCCAACCTCTCAACCATTAACACCGAAGAATTCACATGAACATAACCAAACGCATCCACATCAATCCTCAATCCAAAGGCAGCCTTGGCAAAAGTTTTGAGGCCGAGTTCCGCACCGCCTGGCTCGACTATTACGACATCCATTGGAACGGCTCCGACCTCGATGACCGGCACCATTCGTTTGCCGACCGGCATCCGCAACAGGTGCAGTCCTATGTTTTGGGCAATGACGACGACAGCAAATCCACACTGCTCGGATTGTTCCGCAACGTGTCGCGCAGTGATACGCCGGTTCATGTCATTGATTGCCGGGCGCAGGCCGACGGCCTCATCGTCCAAGCCCTCCAATCCCTGCAATTGCTCGAATCGCTCGCCACACAGGGTATTCGGTTCACGTTTTTCCTGTTTCCAAGCGAAGACACCGAGAGCATGAACAATCTGCTCGAACTGTTTTATTTCGCGGGCGACCGCGTGGATTACATCGTCGTCCACAATCCGGCCAAGGTCAGAACCAACCTGTTCAAGAAATCAAACATCGAAGCCGAGTTGAAAAAGTTTGGGGCGAAGGAACTGACGCTACCTGTGGTGACTTCCATCACCTTGCTGGCGATCAAACGTGCCGAGGCCAAGGCGGGACGCAAATTGAGTTTTGCAGACGTGGCTTATCCTGATGCGCCATATTTAGAATTGATGCTGGCCGGTGAAATGCAATGGGCGATGCAGCAGATGTTCCGGCAATACGACACGATTGCCGATTTACTGGTGCCATCGGAACAGATGCCGGAGGTTGAACCCAAAACCGAACCGGCAGCGAAACCGACTCGTTCCAAACAGCCCATGCTCAACTTGGGCGAATGATGTTATGGATTTGGATAAAGATGATTTGGCGGTGCTGACCGCCAATATGACCAAGGAGGAAGTGGACCGGGTTCACCGATTTTTACATGAATGGGGAACAGGCCCGGAAAACAGTTTTCCCGTTCAATGGGCATTATTAACCCGCGCACAATTGCGGGCGGCAGCCAGTATCCCGCGTGCCATCGCCGACAGCCGGAAATGGCTGGAACTACATCTGGCTGAATACAGAAAACAAACCGCCGCGCTCACCGAAGATTTTGCAGGCATGGTGGACATCAAGCACGGCGAATTAAAGGACATCGTTCTCAAACACGCGGAAACCGTGAAACGCGATGCGTTGTTCGTCAGCAACCGGCTGGTTGATGCGAATGACGTTGCCAAAAGCATTCAGAAAAACCTGCAATCCGCCGCTGCCGAATGGAATCAATCCCAAGACGCTTTGGAACGGGAACGACAGCGATTTGAAAAAGTCTGCCGAAAATTGGACGAGGCCATCAATCTTCGCGGCGTTCACTGGTATATTGTTGGCACGTTGTCGGCCTGTGTCGTCACCCTGCTGATCGGCCACTATGTTTGGCATCACTGAAATCTGGCATTGAATGCAGAGAATCCATCATGTGCGTGCGAATCCAGATTCCATGGTATGTCGCCGATCGTCGCATCAAGGTCGTTCCTCGGTATGCCCTCGGCTTCCACCTTGACGCGACGCCCGGCTTCGGGGCTTTTCCGTTTAGGATTTCGCGCGTGGAGAATTGCTTCTGACAAGAATAAGCCAGCCGCACCGGATGTCTTAAAAGTCATGTGTGTGAAAAACTTTTCAACGCAGGCAAAATTCGGCATCATGTCCGGCGTTTCCAAAAACGATTGAAGATCGTTGTGGGCAGAACGGCGGGCAAACATTTTGTATGACGAAACGAAAAACAACAGCCGCAGAGTTGGCAAAAACCAGCGGACAGGCTCGCAAACCATCCGCCGCGCTTCCCGTTGGCTATGCCAATCTGCTAACCGACCTCAAGGCGCGTGTCCGCGCGGCGCAACTGCGCGCGGCGGTTTCCGTCAACCGCGAGTTGATTTTGCTTTATTGGGACATTGGTAAAATCATTGTCGAGGCGCAAAATACCAAAGGCTACGGCAAGCAGGTGGTCGAACAGTTGGCGGAAGACCTGCACACCGCGTTTCCTAAAATGGATGGGTTTTCACCGCGCAACGTGTGGCGGATGCGGGCCTTTTATCTTGCTTGGACTGACGAAAGCCAAAAGCACCAGCAGCCCGTTGGAAATTTGGATTCAAAGATTCTGCCACAGCTTGTGGCAGAATTGGACGGTCAAAATCTGCCACAGCCTGTGGCAGAAATCCCGTGGGGACACAACGTGTGGCTGTTGGAAAAAATCTCCAACCCGATTCTGCGCCTCTGGTATGCCCACAAGACCATCGAACATGGCTGGTCACGCGCGGTTCTCACGCACCACATTGAAACACAATTGCACAAGCGCGAAGGCAAAGCCGTCACCAATTTTAAGCGCACCCTGCCGCCGCCGCAGTCCGATCTCGCAGAGCAAACGCTCAAAGACCCGTATAATTTTGATTTTCTCACGCTGCACAGTGACGCGCACGAGCGCGACCTCGAACAAGGTTTGCTCGACCACATTCAGAAATTTCTGCTAGAACTCGGTGTCGGGTTCGCGTTCGTCGGGCGGCAATATCACATGGAAATTAGCGGCAAGGATTATTACCTCGATCTGCTGTTTTATCACCTCCGGCTACGGTGCTACGTCGTGATTGACCTCAAAATGAAAACCTTCGAGCCGGAGTTCGCGGGCAAGATGAATTTTTACCTGTCAGCGGTGGACGACCAGTTGCGTCATGCCGATGACAGACCGTCCATCGGCCTGCTGTTATGCAAGGAACGTGACCATGTGACCGTTGAGTATGCGTTGCGCGATTTAAAAAAGCCCATCGGCGTCGCCCAATGGCAGACCAAACTGGTCGAATCCCTGCCCAGGAATTTGAAAGGCAGCCTACCGACCGTGGCGGAAATTGAGGCTGAACTGGACAACGCACGCACTAAATAAGGTGGCGAATGATTTTCAACACCAGCGAATGCTCTGCAACAATGAGCACAACCACATTTGCTGGCAGCGGGGCACAGCAGGCAGCACGAAGTTCAAAACGAGTGCGAGGCAGAGGATGGGTTTGGATTTCATGATTTGCTTCAACTCGGTGAAATCTTATTTCTTGCGAACGCTGTTCCGCAGCAGGTTTCCCAAAACAGCTCCGACCAGCGCGGGAGGAATGAAAAACACAAAATAGCCCACTGTTGTAATGGTTATGTAAATCAAATTTCTCAGGAGTGAGGCAAGTGGGAACAAGAACGACCAATTACCGAGGTAAATGCCAAACCCGACGGCGATAACAAAAGTGGTGATGAGAAGTGATGGCAAGCCTCGCTTCCAAAGAAGTCCGAGCACGAGACTCACAAAAAACATGATGATGGGGACTGCCGGCATAAGTTAATTTTTGGAACAACCAAACAAACCGTCGCTCAAAACGAGCGCGAGGCAGAGGATGAGTTTGGGTTTCATGTGCGAGCAATTATCTGTTTTGCACATTTTTGAGTAAATCTACGACATCGTAATGACCTTTCTGCTGTGCAATTTCCATCGGTGTCGCACGATAATAATTGTCACGAACATTGGGATTCGCGCCATGAGCCAATAATAGTTTCACGATTTCCAAATTTCCGCGTTCAGCCGCATAGTGCAGTGGCGTTTGTCTGGTGTCATCCGCGTGGCCTGCCTCCATAACTGCATTTACATTTGCGTTGCTATTCAGCAGCAGTGTTACCATTTGCAAATCTTGATTCCATATTGCCTCATGCAAAGGAGTCTCGCCGTAATTGCTCTTCGCATTGATATTCGCACCGTGAGCCAAAAGCATCCGCACCATTTCAACTTGGCCGTAGTGACCGAAGGCCACAGCATCATGGAGCGGTGTTCCGAGACTGTCATCTGTCGCGTTCACATTAGCACCATGTGCCAGCAGCATTTCAGCTATCACCACTTGGTTTTTCAACGCAGTCCAATGTAGTGGAAAAGAACCGGGGTCGTAACCATTGCATTCGGCGTTAATGGCTGATGAATCGTCTTTCAAAATCTCCGTGACGCGATTGGTATCGCCGAGACAGATCGCGGAAAATATGTCCTCTTGTGCTTTGTTGGCCAGCAACCACTTTATCATTGTTTTATTTGTGTTACAGGCTGCTGCAAGCAACGGAGACCATTGAATAGAATTGATTGTGTTTATGTCTGCTCCACTTGCCAGTAGAAGTTTGGCCGCATCCATGTATCCTTTATCAACAGCAATCCTAAACGGCGTGTTGCCATCGGAATTTTTGATGTCAACTTTTGCTTTGTGGGCGAGAAGCAGCTTCATCAATGTCATTTGCCCGGTCTCGACTGAATAGTGAAGCGCAGTTTTTCCGCCGTCATCTTGTGCATTCACATCTGCGCCATTTGAAATGAGTAATTCGACCATTTTTTGATCGCCGTTAAGTGCCGATTCAATCAAAGCAGACATACCGGCGGGGTTTCGGCTGTTTATCAATTTTGGATTTTTGACCAGCAGTTTGCCCACGGTATCAACATCCCCGTCTCTAACAGCAACAAAAATTTCGCTTTGAAAAGGTTCTTCGGCATTGACCGTCACGCATCGGAATAAACAAACGAGCGCGAGGCAGAAAATGAGTTTGGATTTCATGTCACGATTTATTTTATTTTTAATTTGGCCTGTTCGTTTTCAACGCGGATTTTGTGAAGACACAATTGTTTGTATTAAAGACCCTCTGGCAGCGTTTGGTTTCCGACGTGGGTTGCGCTTTTAGGGATCGTGACATTGGGGCAACCCATGAACGCAAAATCCCCGATGCTGGTGACGCTGTTGGGGATCGTGACGCTGGTCAGGTTGGTGCATAAAGCGAACGCCCCGTCTCCGATACTGATGACACTGTTGGGGATTATGACGTTGGTTAGACTACTGCATCCCGTAAATGCATTGATCCCGACGTTGGTGACGCCATCGGGAATCGTGTAGCTCCCAGCTTTGCCACCAGGATGGTATTGTATCAGCACGGTCTGGCTTTTGTTAAATAAAACCCCGGCCACACTGCTATAGGAGGAGTTGAGGTTATCCACCGTTATCCCCGTCAGTCTTTGGCAGACGGCGAACGCAGTTTTTCCGATGCTGGTGACGCTGTTGGGAATTGTGACGCCGACCAGGTTCTCGCACCCATTGAACGCATCCACTCCGATGCTGATGACACTGTCGGGAATCGTGATGCTGGTCAAGCCACGGCATCGCAAGAACGCAGCGTCTCCAATGTTGGTTACACTATTGGGAATCGTGACGCTGGTCAGGCTATAGCAATACATGAACGTATTGTGTCCAATGCTGGTAACGCTGCTGGAAAGTGTAACGTTGGTCAGGCTGGTGCATTCTGTAAATGCCCCCCATCCGATGCTAGTGACGCTATTGGGGATTGTGACGCTGCTCAGGTTAGTGCAAATCATGAACGCATCGGGACCGATGCTGGTGACGCTGCTGGGAATCGTGATGCTGTTCATGCTGGTGCAGCCATCGAAAGCAAAAAACCCAATGCTGGTGACCGACAGGCCATTGATTGTGTCGGGAATGGTCACGTTACCACCGGAACCGGTGTATTTCGTGATGGTAATCGAGCCGCTGTTGGTCGTGTATCTAAATTGGGCCTGCGCCACAGCAGGCAGCACGAAGCTTAAAGCGAGCGCGAGGCAGAGGATGAGTTTGGGTTTCATGGCTTATTTTCAAATTGTTCCCAATTATGCAAACGAACATTTCTAATTGCCGCCTCCACGACACGGACAAAATTATTTCGCTGCCCTTGCAAGCCGCGATATTTTTTTGCAAGGGGCAACAGTGATTCCAAAAAGGGCAGATCATCGGCTTTGCCAGTCTCGCCCAAAACTTCAATCGCCGGCCAACGGCGGTTCAAATTCTTTTCTTCCGTGGCAGTTCGTTTTAATTCATCCACCGGCAGATTGTTGATGCGCATACGTTCGACGAGCGCGGGCAATACGAGTTGAAGTCTTTTGCGCGTTGCGACGGCGGCTTTGGCCTCAATCACCGAAATCAAGTTTGTATCTCCCAATTTTTGCAGTTCATAGAACGCAAAATTATGGCGTGAACTTTCCAAAGTGTCCTGATCCGGCGCAAGATACTTATCGAGTCCGTCCAGAAGCACATCGCGCGCGGATTGATCATCAAGGCGCACCAGCGCGGCGGCAATCGGGTAACGAATTGATTCATCGAACCGTTTGTCGTTCATCGCTTCGAGGAGAATATTTTTTGAAATCGGCAAAGGCATTTCGGCCAATGTCATAATGACTATCTCTGGCAATTGCCGCGCGGCCATGTCGCCAAGAAACATTGTGTCCATTTTCTTTTCAAAAACTCCGTCCTGCCAAGCGGTGACCAGCAAGGGGACAATCGTGGCATCATGAAACCGTCCGAGACCCTTGGCGGCTTCAGCCACTTCTCCCCACCGGCAAAACTTTCCTGCCTCCGCCGCCGCAAGTCCCTGCTTGAGCCATTCGCGAAGAACAGGGACAACAGCCGGTGAAGGTATGGCGACTAAAGCGTCCGCTGCATTTTCCCGGATTGAATCTTCTCCAATCAGTGTCATGTCTGGCATTGCTTCACCCATTTTTGGCGGCAAGGAATATTTGAGAAAGCGAATTAAGATTGCTTCGATATTTTCGCGTTGGCTGTTTGGAAAATGCGTGAACACGTCCGAAAACTCGTTGTTAAAAAAGTCTCCATCAAACTCTCCGGTCGCCAGCATTTCGTCAGTCACTGGCGGATTTGTGGGATTGATCAACGTCGCCAGCCGGACAATTTCGCGATTGTTATCGAGACGTTCAGCGTCAGGTGTCTGCGACTTTACTTCACCCGCGAGCGTCTCGTTATATCCTTTCGGCCCCCAAACAAATTTTCCTGTCTTGTCAATGTAGGCTAGTTTGTTATCAACGACGACTTGCGCCAGCCCTTGATAAAACGGCTTTGCCTGTTGGAATTGAGGTTGGATGACAAATTGGCCCGTATGATCTATGTAGCCCCAAATTGTTTCACCCGCTCCTTTGCGTATCGAGACGTTTGCGAGTCCCTCGGAGAATTCATCCGCCCATTCTCCATTTGTCACGGTAAAAACAATTTTACCTTGCTTGTTAATAAATTTCATCTGCTCCGGCGCTTCACTCATCGTCTGCCCCGCCACTCTAACACGCGCCAATCCTTCGGAAAAATTCCAAACTCCATCAAATTGCGGCGGGATGACATACTTGCCGGTTTTGTCTATGTAGCCGCCTTTGCTGAATGGCGGCGGAATTGAATGCTCGCCGGTTTTTTCATCCACATAATCGGCTTTGAGGTTTTCACTCACAGCCGCCAATCCTTCAGAAAACGCATTGGCTTCATCGAATCTGAAATCAATCACTTGCTCACCTTTTTTATTGATGTATCCCCATTTGAATTTTGTATCCGTGCCACTTTCAAAGGGATATTTCATCGTGACATCATTCGTCGGAACGCAAGCCAACCCGTCGGAGAAGTTAGAATGTGGTGAAAACGCACGGTAGCGTGGCGGGACAATCCATTTGCCGCTGCGGCCAATAAAACCCATCAAATGATTTGTGTCGCCCACTTGTGCCAGTCCTTCTGAAAAGCCATACGCCTCCTCGAATTGAGGTTGGATGACAAATTTTCCCGTATGATCAACATATCCGTAAAACCTGTCGCGAACTGCGGCCAAGCCTTCTGAAAATGGCGTAGTCAATGTGAATTGCGGGGCGATGGCAAATTTTCCTTCGGTATTTAGGTAGCCCCATTTTAATCCATTGGTCATGCCTGGTCTCCATCGGGTCTGGGCTGGCTCAAAACCTTCAACAAAATGTTTGCCTTCAAGCGTCGAAGAAAACCAGTCTGTGTTTGGTTGAATAATGACTTTGCCGATTTGGTCAATGAAACCGGGTTTTCCATTTTCGATGATTGGAAATAGTGCCGGATTATTTTGTGCGTTTGAAGAAGTTAAACCGCCGCTCAAAACGAGCGCGAGGCAGAGGATGAGTTTGGATTTCATTGCTTACTTCGAATCATCGATTTTGCTCGTCTTCAATTGCAAACCCGTCATTCCTTTTGCAGGGATGTCGGCCTGTTGTTGCAGGTGATAGTTCTTTGGAGACGCCCCGACACCCCATCCTGAACCCATCTGCTGCGGCGGTGCAAGAAGAACCATGGTGATGCGCCCAGCCGGTAATTTCGCGTTGAACGAACCATCCGCACCAACTTTTGATTCAGTTCCCGCGCGGTCACATTCCTGATCCCATGTTGCATTGATTTTTTCATCATAGTCGGCGGCGAGTTCCACCGGTTCATCCGGTGGCTTCCCGTTCCCGTCCAGCAACGTGCCGGAGACGGCGACCATCGGCCGGACGGTTATGAGGAGATTGTCCGTGTCCTTCCAATCGCTCGTCGCTTGCTGACGCATCGCCGTTTTCAGGGTTGTCTCCGCGAAGCCGTCGCGATAGACCCAAAACCAGAGGATTCGCAGCGGTCCGGGGATTTCCAACTCGAACCGCCCATCCTTGTCCGTCAGCGCCGACGAACCGGCGAGGCTCGTAAATATTTCCGAACGCAGGCAGCGAACACCGGCAACCGGTTCGCCCGTGACAGAATTGACGACGCGCCCCGCCATGCGAATCAGGGGTGCCAGACTGAAATCGAGGGGAACGTTTTTCCGTGACCCGGCACCGGGGTCGGGATCAAGTTTTAGATCAACCATTGAAGCTCGCAGCGGATCGCCGGCTGCGGCTTCAAACACGATGGTCGCCGGAATGGAACGATCTTGTCCGACAAAATCAATGCCCATCATTGACCAGAATCCGTTGGTGTTGCTATGTGCAATCAATTCGGGTGTCGTGGTCAGATGCGTCGTCGAGTTGAACGGGGTTTCATTCCAGTTTTGGGGTTGGGCCAGCACGAGCGAAATTGTTGCGTTGGCAACCGGACGGCCATTGGTGTCGGTTGTCCGGCCCGCGAAATTGAAAGGCGTTCCAAGACGGCGCACGGGTGTCAATGGCTCGGACTTGCGTCGTCCGGTCACACCTACTTCGCACAGGGTGGCACAACCGTCGGCACTGATGATGAGGTGTCCTACCCATAGCTTGTCGTCCTGCACGACATCCGCTGAAAAAACTCCGTCCGCATCGGCGACGATTTTGAAATCCGTCTTTTCGTTGCCGGTGCCATAATCACCGAGGACCCGCACCGTGGCACCCGCTGCCGGCTGCCCGTCAAACCGAACCAGGCGGCGCGACACCGTCAGCGTCTCTGAATGCGTCAATGGGGAGAAACTGAACCAGAGATCAAGCGCGAGGCAGAAGATGAGTTTGGGTTTCATGGGGATTTTTATTTTTGCATCTTCGTTTGAACGGCATTCCACGTTTGGCCGCTATCAGTAGTTTGCAAAAGTTGCGTCAGGTTATGCTCGTCCCGCGCTATCGCCCAGCCGCAATCCTCGTCAACAAAATCGAGTTGGACAATATTTTCACCATGGGTCAGATATTTCTCCAATCCGTTTTCCGCCTGCAAGGGTTTCCATGTTTCGCCGCCGTCATCGGTGCGATACAAAATTCCTTTGACGGGCGCAGTTGAAGTTGAACTGCGTGGTTCAGGACTCCACATCCAGCCTTTCTTGGATGAAATGAAATTCCAGACGCCATCGAACTTGACCGGCGTTGTCGGCTGCCAGGTTTCTCCGCCGTCGTCCGTATGGTAAATCACCATATAAAAATTGGTGGAATCATTGTCATTCGGAACAAAGGACGTTCCGACAATTCCCTCTTTGCCGAAAAAACGCGGCAGTTCCTCCGGCTCGATCCGGCCATCGTGAAGCGATGGCGGTGAGGTGAATTGTTTCACCTGCCAGTCTTGTCCAGCGTCCTGCGTAACAAAAAGAAATGCCCGCGTCGTGGTGGTCAATTGCCCCAATAGCCAGCCGTTTGAGGCATCTTGAAATGTGATTGAACCGCTAGAGACAAGATAGGGATGCTGGTCTGCAAATCCCGGTTTTGTGCCTTCGGTATCATCCTCGTAGGAATAATTCCCTCTCGTGCTGTTGATCAATTGCCAGTTCGCGCCACCATCATCCGTTCGATACAAATCTCCCGGCATGGAATTCATGCCGTGGTCCGGGATGAGCATGAGCCAGCCTTTGTCCGTGTCAGGAAATGACAGGAAGCAATCCTGAATGTATTGAATGTATTGAGGCTGACACAAGTCGGCGTGAGTCCAGGAATTGCCGCCATCCGCTGTTCGGAGAATGGTCACATTGCTGGACTCGTCAAAAACGGCAGCGACCCAGGCCGTGTTTGCGTCGTAATAAAATGCAGACATTTCGTCATTCTCATCCGCGCATAACGTTCGCGTCCATGTTTTGCCGGCGTTCGTCGTTCGTAAAATGGCGTTGTCGTTAAACACCCAGTCGTTTGTTTTGAAAACCCTTAACATCGTTTGCGCCCAACCGTTTTCGCGGTCAATCATATGAAGAGGATTACCATGATAAAAATCGCCAAGGGTGTCGAACTGAACTTCCTGAATGAACTGGTTTGTCCGTGGTTTATATGGAAGCGGATTGCCGACCGTATCCAAAATCGGAAACCAATGCATTTTGTCAGCCTGTTTTCCAATGGCGGTTTCGCCGCATCGCCGGACGAGTGCTTTGTAAATCGGATCGGCTTTTTTTGGATCAAGATATTTTATCCACGAACCGGCGGTGCAGAGCACACGCGCGGTTGCATTGGAATTGTCCGGCATCAATTTCGCGGCGGCGAATGCCAGGTCGGCGGCCTGAAAACGATAATGAAATCGTTCTTCCGGTTCCACGCCATGTTGTGCGGCGCGCTGCAATTCATCGCCGCTGGCAACGAGCAATTTGAAATTTTCATTTGTTCTTGTTTCTGCCGACACGCCGCCCTGATAAACGCCGCCGTAAACAAGCCAGTCCGGTTCAACTTCAGTGCCGAAAAGTTCCATCCCGTTTGTTCGCGTGATGAGCGCGGCGGAAAATAATGCTTCGGCTCGCCGTTGCAAGGGCAATGATTCGTCGCGACCGATTTTTAGAATGCGCATGAGAGCATCAAATTGAGGCTGCGATTCCGCCGGGAAATATGTCCGCGCCTCTTCATTGCGATTGACTCGCGCCAGACGCCGCGCCAGCAAATAACGGATTTGCTGCCTGATATTTGTCGGTTGCCAGTCACCGTCATGTCTTTCAACGGTCTCCTTTGCCGCTTCTGCGGGCGTCACCGCCTGCCACTCGCGGTCAACATAGGTTTTCAGTTCATCCACCGTCAGCACGCGCTCGGCAACGTAAGCCGCATCCATCCAGTAGCCGGAGCGCAGCAAGGCGTCGAGCGCCTCGGTGTATTCGCGGCGCGCAAGGTGAAGGACTCCGAGTTCGCCGAACACCTGGCGGCCAATCGGGATGGAGTCGTTCCAGTCATTGTTGACGGTTACATATAAACTTTGTGAAAAATTGGCCGAAGTATTTGTGCCCGGCAGTTCCTGTGGAAACTTGCGGCTCAATTTCGCCAGCAGCTTTGCCGCCTCCGCAATTTTTCCGGCACGCATGAACAGCTTGGCCTGCAACCATTGCGCCACCGGTTCATCACCCGCGCGGTTGATCCAGCGTTGCGCGATTTCCATCTGGCTTGCCTGATATGCGGCCAGTGCGAACTGGCTGGCCGACTCGACATCTTTCACGTCCGCCGATTCAACGGCCTTCAGCCACGCTGTCGTGCGGTCAAAAAACTGTTTTGCGTCCGGGTCGGTTTCGGCCTCGTGCGGGTCGGTGTAAGGATTTCGTGAAATCAGATACGCCGTGATGACGCGGCACGTGAGCGGATTAAGCGCGAGAATTTTCAACTGTGCGGGAGTCGAATTGGTTTCGGAGATCGCACGCGCAACAGTGAATCGCAATGAATTCACCGCGCTATCGTCGCCGGCGGTAAATTGTTCAAGATAAAGTTCTATGGCACGTTCGTAATTTTTGCGCCGCAAATAAATCCGCGCCTCGCCGCCGATGCTGGCCGTGGCCAGACCGAGTGAATCGGCGAATCCATCTTTCGCCAGTGCGCGGACTTGCTCAAAGTATTTCATGGACTCGTCATCGGTGAAATCATTCGTCGGGTTATCATAATATTGGGCGAGCATGAACGCGGCCCAGGTGGATTTGAAATGGCGTTCCGTCGGCGGCAGTTGCAACAACCGTTCCCAAGGTTCGGCGGCGGCCCAGCCGCCTCCATTGTGCCACGCAATCGCACCTTCAAAATAATCCGCGAATTCTCGCGGCAGTCCCGGAGTGACGGCGATGGCGGGGAAAACCGGCGGCGGATTGGTGTTGGCCTGCGCGTGAGAACCGCTGGCGTCGAAAATATAGGAACTAAAATTCGTCCACTCATTCTGTGCCGACAGAAATACGTTCAACTTCATACGCTCCGCGAGATGCGCCTGCATGATCACCGTCGCCTGCTCGCTGGAAACTTTTTCGCGCTTGAGCGCGGCGGCGAGATCGGTCATTTCAACTTCACTGGACTGGTCGTAGAACTTTTGTCCGTCGGCCAGCGGAACTGCGTGTGCTTTTGCCGTCACCAGTTTCATGCGCTCCAACTCGCGTTGAAAATCCGCTACGGGAGCTTGCAACACAGCGTTGTCGCCGGCATCCAGCAGGTTGTTGGGGAAAGACGGGCCGCAGGCAAAGGCATTGCCAACGAATCCTAAAATGGCGACGGCCAGAAAAATGGCCGACTTAAAACTTTTTGACTTCAAGCTGCACCTCACGGTTTTTGTCGAACCGCAGCCAGCCGATGATTTGCTTTTCACCGGCAGGCAGACGGTATTGCGACGATTGATTTTGGAATCTCGCGGCGGAACCATTTTGTTCCGCCAGTTCAAAGTCACGCAGGCCGTCGCCCGCGATCAAGCGGGCATCGGACCAGCGGACTTCCACAGCGAGCCGTGAGGAAATGTCGAGTTCGCCATCATTCACAAGGCTGATTTCCACCAGCCCTGCCTCGACGCGGCGCGCGGTCGCATGAAAACTCTCATGCGGTTCGCGTCTGGCGATTATCGCAGCAAGCGTCGGCCAGCGCCAGTTCAAGTTATCCACAGTCACCGGCAACCGATACCAGATGATTCCGCGCAGCGCAGCGGGATGATTGGTTGTCCACGTTTGGACAAGCCTCGCCATTTCCGCCGGGTCGGTGCGGACTTCACGCAACTGCACATCTTGAGGCCAAGCCTTATTCGGACCTTCGGCGGACAAACCGACAAATTTGCCGCCTTGATCAAACGCGATAATATAACCGTAAGTCGGCAACGCGACGCGAAACGGCACGTCAAATTTTCCGGCACGTTCCACGTCACGTTGTGCTGCGAGCGGGTCGCACAACGTGAACGGCGCATCAGCGCTCTTGGGCGCTTCAAGCGAATGCACTTGCAACACATAACCGTCAGTTGCCGCGACGAGTTTTCCGAATGAAGTCTGGTTTAGCCAACTCGGTAACACGGTGATGGTCAGCGGCACGGGCGCAATTTTGCGACGGATGGCTTCAACCCAAACGCGATAGCCGTCAAGTTTTGATTCGGCGCAGTCAAAATCAATCTGAAGTTCGCGGGGATTCAATCCGTTCGATTTTGCTTCCGTGACGAGCGCGGCGGCCAGTCCGGTCAGGAGACTGGTTGTCTGGTCGTCCGGCGAAAAGGGTCCTGGATATGGACCGATGCGCAATGCCAGCCCGACATTTGCATTTGTCAGCGCGGCATAGTCGAGCGGCACACGGATGACCTGCGGTTGTTTTTCACGCCACGAAACTTCAGCGTTCAGAACAACGAGGCTTTCAAAATTGGAAGCATATTGCGCCACGGCTTCGCGAACCGGCTGGTTCCAGTCACGCTGCCAGACATAGACATCCTCCGATAACGAATGGGTTGTTTCCGCCGCCGGACAGTTTGAAAGAGAAAACCATGCGACAAACGAAAGCGTGAAGCATAAGAAGATTTTTCGTTTCATTTTTGTCTGTCAAATCGCACGAGCAACGCTTGAGCAGCGGTAAAAACGCCAGCAACTCCGATGACAATGACTGGCAAATACATAGCCCAATCACCGAGGGCGATAACGGGGCGCAAAAGTGTTTTCAATTTTTTCGCCCATGTTCCTTCCGCTGCGGTATAAATTACAGCCGGTCTATCGGGATTCTGTTGCCGTTCAAGCAGCCAATTGGAAAACCTTGCGCTTGAAATGAACGCAATCCATAAACCGCCGCCAAAAACAAGCACGAGGTAAAAGAAGATTTTTGGCTTCATGGCCATCGTAAAGTGGTTCGCAAAACCGGTGACGCATTGCTAGACCTAGTTACCGTATGTAATTCGGCCTGAATTACGAGGCGATGTGAAGTATCACTTGTATAGTCTAAAAGCTCAACTTTTTCTCCATCAGCCAATTGATAATTTTTTGTTTTCAGTCCCGTATTGTCGAAGAACAACATGAGGTCTTCTCCATCGGCCAATTGATAGTCTCCCAAGTCAAATTTAGGATTGAAAGGGCTGCTTGGGAGCAAATAACCGGAAAGGCCGAGCATTGAAAACACTTCATCCTTGGTCATGCCAGGTCGCATAAGATGAAATTTCCTTTTGACTTCCGCCAACTGTCGGGCAGTGAGCGGGTTTTCACGCTCCCAATATTTCTTTTCTGCGGTGGCCTGCTGTTTCAAGAATGATTTAGGACTTGGATTTGACGAAAGAACAAAGTGTGGTTGGCAGATGAACGGTGCTTTTTCATCGTATGGCTGCGGCCAAGGTTCATATCGTTTCTCAAGTTCAACTTCGCCGTCGAAAACATTTGTTCCGTCACAAAGACCACATTGAAAATGAAGAAAAATAATCCCATTCCGAAGCTCAATCCGTCCTTTAAGATGTTGGTTGTCGTCCATGGAAATATCGAAATCACCAGAACGAGGAATAGGGGCAGACACGATCAGTCGGGGTTGTTCTGGATAAACGAAAGAAGCGAAAAGGTGCAAATACAAATCTGCTGTTGATGGTTTGGAATTGGCAGAACGATTGTCAAAAGCAGAACAACCAAACATCATGGCGCTCAAAACGAGTGCGAGGCCGAGGATGAGTTTGGGTTTCATGATTTGTTTAATTGTCTCTCAAACTCACTTCAACAGCCATGCTTCAATCCGGCCGGCAGCGGTGTAAAGAAATTTTCCATCCGGCGAAAAAGCCAGGGGCATATCCGCGCCAAAGGACGAGTCCGTTTGAAACCGGATCACCCATTTTAACCGTCCGGTGTCCGTGTTAAAAATGCCGATCTCATGGGCACCGATGGCGGACGAGGAACCCACCACCGCCAGCCATTGGCCGTCAGCGGAAAATACCGGCGCGCCCATGTTCCAGCCCGGCACCTGCCAGGCAAACGTCTGCAATAGTATGCCGGAGCCGGCATCCCAGAGTTGCAGACCATCCGCAGCGGTGGCGGTCACCAACCGACGGTCATTGCTGGAAATGGCCAGCGCCAGCACCTGACCGGCGAGCGAATCAAACTGCCGCATCCGTTCGCCGGTGACGGCGTCATATAGGCGGACCACCTGGGGATAATCAGTGCCGCCGCCGACCGCCAAGCGCGTGCCATCGGCGGAAAGCGCGGTGGGAATATTCACGCCGCCTTCGCGCGGATGCATCCACAAGGCCGCGCCGGTGCGGGTGTCAAAGCAGCCAAGATTATTATAGCCCGCAAAGGCCATGCGTTGCGCGGTGCCGTCGAAGCTGTATCTCCCGTCGTCCACTCCGCTGGTGGGTTTGCCGCTTAATAGCACCTTGTTGGTTTCCTGATGCGTGGCCAGGTTCCAGATGCGGAAGCGTCCGTAATCGCCGTGATCAAAAATGAGCAGTTGGCCGTCCGCCGTAAACGCCGCGTCTCCGGCCACCGTGGGGTAGCCGTCCGCCCGCGCCTGGAACGACGGGGGCTGCCACGCCAATTCCCCGGTGTCGGTCCGCCAGAGGGTCACGATTTCGTGCGACAACAGGGCGAGCCATTGACCGTCCGGCGAGGGGATCAAGCGCCACTGCCCGGCCAGATCTTCCTGCTTGGGCAAGGACACTGACCACGCCGGTTGCGTGAGCACCTGTTCCGGCACGGCCAACGCCGCTGGCGATGGCTCCTCCGGGACGCCGTATTCACGGCGTAACCGGTTGCGCCAGTCAGGATACACCCGGCGGACATCCGCCAGACCGTTGGGCTGGGCGTCATAGATGTCACGTTCCGTCACCAGCGGTTTGGCGCGGCCAGTGTTCACGATTTTTAACATTTCCACGAGCGTGGGCCAATCCGTGTGGTCAAATCTCGGATCCTTCACCAGTGCGGCCATCAACTGCTTCGTGTCCGGCCGCGCAGCCGACTCCACTTCCCACAAAAAAGCCACCGGCTGATGCATGGGTTCGCTGGCCGTCGGTAATATTGTGTAAAACCAATTGACGAGAAAATCCATTTCCGCCGGGCCGCGAATCCGCCAAAGCGCGCCGGCCAGTTCGCCGGCTGCCGTTTCATAACTGCGCGTCTCATGCGCCAGGGCGTCGTGCAACAGCGCGCTGGCGCGCGCGGGCTGCACCAGCGACGCCCCGATGACCCACGCCGGATTGACCCCGCCGGAATTGTGCATTACATATTGGCAGGCCAGCAATGCATCGCAATCCTCCGGCCGCAGCAGCTTGTCCGCATGTTCCAAAATGAAATTGCTGATCCCCACGAAAAGCCCGTCGTCCTTGTCCAGCCGCAGGTCTGGATCGGCGCAGACCGGCTGACGTTGGAGGAACCGCAGCAGGGCGTCCGGTCCGAGTCCCTTGGTCACGGCGATGAGATCGTCGTCCGGGACCAACCGGGTGGTGAACTGGTTGCCCGGGGCCAGCACGTAAAGCTGAATCCACAGGCTGTCCGGCACCGGCAGCGCCCGCATATCTGAAATCACCCTGTCAATGTCCGCCCGGTATTCGGGCTGGATGGGGTCGGTCTCCCGCGTGGCGCGCTTCATACGAACGGTAAACCAGCTCGCAGAATAATCGCGGCCAGCGTATTTCTGCCAATATTCTGCAAAGTCATCAGTGGTAAGGTTGATTCCGTTGAGAGCACCAAGCCCCGATCCAACCAGTCTGCCGTCGTGCGGAACTCCCCAGAAAGCCAGCATCGCCTGCGCCACGTAACCCACGGTTTGCGAGTCTTCAAACTCCGACAACGGCTGCGGCCCTCCCCCGCTGCCAATCACGTTATGCAAGTTCGGAAAGGTCAGGGCGGAATCATTGATGAGGCTTGCAATCAACGGCAAATCGCGTCCATCTTCGCGCTGAAAAATGGCACCTAATGCCAGTGTGCGCACCTTCGGGTCTGGGTGTTCGAGCAGCGCAGCCAGAGTTTTGCGATCGCCGCTCAACGCACGGAGTTCCTTCACCAACTGGAGTTGTTCCAAAGTCAGCGGATTGCTTTGAAACTGCCAGATTGCCGAGGCATTAGTAGCTGACTTGAATTGCTCCATCGTGGGACCAAGCCGTAACTCTTGGTTGCGAATGACCACAGTCAGGGAAAAGTGACTGTAAGTCCGGGCCATCTGCTCCAACCGGGTCTGGGTCGAATCCACAGCTCCGAAACAGTTCGGCTGGAGACCGCTCAAAACGAGCGCGAGGTAGAGGATGATTTTGGAGTTCATGGTTTGCTATTGGTTACTGCACCGCCGCTGGAAATTAAATAAAATCCCAGAACGGAAGTGGCCAGACCGCAAAGTAACAAAACCGCTCCTAACAAACGGTTCGGGCCTGTTGGCGAACTTGGTGAAACAGCAGGATCAACGATTTCAACAAGGGCTTTTGCGTTTTGCACAGAAAGAGACTTTTCAGAATCAATTATTGTCTGTCGCTGTTTGTGAATTGCTTCTTCATTGGACAGGTCTTGCTTGGCCTGAAAGTCAGATGGATAATTTGATACCAGCACAGATTCAACCGGTTCAGGGTTTGTGAGAGTCAATTGGGTCTTCAATTGCTCAAGGTTTGCCTGCTTAATTTTAATGTCATTTTCTTCCGTTTGATATTGTTCTTTCAAAATTTTAATTCCGCCGAGAATCTGTTGCCGATTCTGATTTATCCTGAAATCTCGATAGGCTTCAGCAATGGCGTTCGCAATCTTTGCCGCTTCTACGGGATTTCCATCAGTCACGCTGATGTCGAGAAATCTTGAATTGCGGACAAGATGCAAATTCAGCCGCCGTTTTAATAACCAGACTGTTTCGGAAGTTGTAAGCGTTTTGCCCCAGGCATATTTTCTACCCCATTCACTATTCAAATTCAAAATTTCGACGACCTTGCCAAGAACATCTTCCGACTGGATGATTTCAAGTTCAGTTTGAATGAAGTAAGGATCATAACTTTCGGGGTTATCAATTCCCACACTGATCCGCGTTGTGGCTCGATATTCTGCCGGACTTAACAAAAACCAAAGCCCGACACTGCCTAATGCCAGACCAATAATGATCGCGCCAAATCCAAAACGCTTTGTCAGATTGGCCTTCATAGCAACGCACCGCTCAAAACGAGCGCGAGGCAGAGGATAAGTTTGGGTTTCATGGTTTATTCAGCCGCATTTCAACCTCGTCGCCTTCAATCAAAATGAAAGAGCCGCCAAGAGCATTGTTCATGTCCAACGTCCAAACTTCCTGTTCGCTGCTTTCCGTGCGCTTGACGCGCATCTGGCTCGAGTCAATACGTTGCATTTCTTTGTCTTCATCCACGTCCACCACCATTCCCGAACGAGCGTAATCTTGATTAGTGCGACCATCTGCAATCCTAATGGCGCTTAACACCGTTGTGCCTTCCGGCACTGAATAATCTCCCGGATGTTTTACATCGCCATGCACTGCAACCTTGATGTTGACCGACGGTTTTTTATTTTCAGACGAAAGTGCCTTTTGTGATTGGATTGGCTTTTGGGAATTTAACCAACCCGGCCCATCATCGCCGAAAATGAGCATGGTCGGTCCAGCCAATGGCGGCCAAAGCGATTTTTCACTCCAAAATTCTCCTTGAAACGTGGTTGTGCCATCGTCACTTGATAAAACCACTTTGAAATCAAATTCAGAATGGTTTTCAAGACCAATTTCGATCTGTCCGCGCAATCGTTCCGAATTTGTGACCGACAAACCAAATTGTGATGTTCCCAGCGACAGCCGGGAAAAATCAAAACGCTTTCCTTTCACAATCCATGCGCCGGTCTGCTTTGCGCCGTCAGGCAATTCCTCCATCCAGTAATTTGTGCCGTCGCCTTCATGCTGCCATACATGAATTTGTTTTGCGCCAATCTCTACTCGCAAAAATTGATACGGATTTGGTTTGATGTTTGGATAAAAGAGAACAAACCAGCAATCTTGTTTGGGCAACGAAAGAACCATGTAACGTCCGCCATTCGTGGTTTCACCCGAACTGGCAACTGACATTTTCAAGTGGCTGCCAAGCGGGATTTGTTCCCGGTCGCCAGTGAGATTTGTGCCTGTGCCGTAAAATTGACGATCCATGACGCAACCTGTTAGAAGGCCGCACAAAACAAGTGCGAGGCTGAGGATGAATGTGGATTTCATTCAGTAAATGAAAAAACGTTTGATTGGAGCCGACCTTTCCAGAAATTCATCAACATTATGTTAAGCTTATCCGTCCCGGCATCGTCGCCTTGAAATTGAGCCGAAACCCAATAACGACCGGGCTTTAGTTTCAAATCGAACTCCTTCGTGCCAGGCGACCAGAACTGATCCAGCCGTAATTCAAGGGTGTAGGTGGAACCGGAACGGAGCGGGACTGCATAATCATCCACCCGGCCTGCGATGGCCCCATACCTTTTGTCTGCAAAGTCGAGTTCCCAATTTTTCCCGCTTCCGTCCCAAAGCTTAAGATGGATTTGGGCGGGAAGCTGCACTTTGCCGTTGGCCAGCATATAACCCAGTTTCAAGCAGACATCTTGTTCTCCCATGTTCCTAAACGTGACTTCAAACCCCGGATCGTCCCAATTATCAGTCTTCAAGACAGAGAGGAACATTAGCAGACCGTTGGTTGCGGGCATCCATTGCTGTAACATTTCATCCGAGTAATCGTATGCAGAAATTTCCGTCGCCGAAACCACCGCACCATTTGCGTCAGTCAACGTGTTAGTGATGGTCTCCGGTGTTCCACGAAGTCCATCACGAACGATCTTATTCCATTCATCAACAACACCGGCTTTCCAGGAGGGCGGTTCATTACGAAGTTTTGCCAGAAACGGCAGAAGTTCCGTAGATGGCTGGTTTTCGAGAATCTTTGCTGCCGCTGCCGGAACGGTATAAAACATTATCCCGATGTCCCCGGACGGAGGAAACACATAACCATTTGTAAGGGCGTCGCGTAATGTGGTCTGCCAGGCCATGTCCCCCGTTTGTATTTGCTCTGGCGGAATTGTTGTAGCGAGACGATTTGCAGTTGTTGAGCAGCCGAACAATACTCCGCTCAAAGCGAGCGCGAGGCAAAGAATGATTTTCGGTTTCATGGGTTAGATCGGTTTTAGGCATCTCATTCAATCAACGATGCTCCATTCCAAATATGGTTTTGAAATTTTGTTGATGGTGTCCGTCGGTCGCTCTTCAAGCACATTTTGCTCTGGCCCCGATAGGGTGAAATCAACATCAACCTTGATATATGGGCAACCGCGATAAACAAAAGCCCGATGCATGGCGGTTGAGATGCCGCCCTCCGTTGTGAAAACTTTCAGCAACTCTGCACGGGTCATTCCGGGTTTAATCTTCTGACACTCGGTGAGGATGGCGGAAATCTGCTCCGTCAGGTCAGATGCTTCAGGAGCATAATAAAGCCTCAGTCCAATCTTCAAACGTGACCAATCTACACCGGGATTGAGTCCTGAAAGCTGCCCCACTGTCAGGCAAAGATTTTTCGCAATCCTTGTGGCGCTGTCGCCCGGTTGAACTAAATATATTCCGGGTTCAGGAAAGGCAGCGCGAGGAAGCGGATACACTGGTTTGTTTGTTGCGCAACCAGTCAGCACGCCGCTCAAAACGAGCGCGAGGCAGAAGATGAGTTTGGGTTTCATGGTTTTCTGCGGGATTTTCTTCGATAATACCATACGACAAGCAAAGCTGGCGGCAGGGCAGAAATTGGCAACCATTCCAAAGCAAAAATATAAAAGAAACCTGCGTAGGGTGTTTGTCCTGCCTGAATTGAAAGACCAAGCGCAACAAATAAAGCTGTTAAACCACCCGTCGCAATCGCGCCAACCAAACCAAAATACCAATGCACACTCCGCTGTCGCCGACGCGCAAACCGGCACAAGAGACTTGTCAAATATGCGCTGGCAAAAACAGGCAATAGAATTAGAAGATCAAGAGTTTCCATTTGTGCCGCTCAAAACGAACGCGAGGTAGAGGATGATTTTGGGGTTCATGGTTTCAAAGAACAGACAATTTCCCTTTACTTTGATGGAGTTGGGTCCGTCACCCGACCCAGAAAGAGGATGCTGCCATTGTGATTGTCGCGAATGAGGAACAGAAACGGATGATCCGCGCGAAAAACCGGTATTGGCGGCAGATTTGATGGTGCCATGCTACCCGCCATCATCACAACCGCCGTGGCGGCGGCAGCTTCCGTGCCCTCCTCGTTGACCTCCACGAACGCCTTATGTATGACGTCACCAATAAATAAATCCTTTCGGCCATTCATGCCGGAGAAGTCAGCCTGACCGTAGATAAACGCATCTGTCATTCCCAGAGTAGCCAGCGTTCCCGACAATGAGAATTCCGAGATTGATTTGAACTTCGGCAGAAATACCTGCACTTCTTGACTCTCCAGGTTTGCTGTCCATGCGGTCAGGTTCTCCGCCGTCAATTCAGCTTCGAGATTGCCGAGTCCATCCACCTCGCGCGGTAACAATACAATCATCGAGAGATCGTCGCCTACATACGGAAGTTCGAGAACCTGCAGGCCGGGAAATTCGGCGTAGTGGAAATCATGAGTCTGCCGCATCAGGGGCGCGTCTATCGTCTTGTCCGATGATATGTGAAACGGTTGGTTCTCTGTGCGGTTGGTCTCAAACTGGCTGACCCATTTGCCCTTGAAGTAAATGGCATTGACCAGCACGAGCCGGGTTGAACTATCAAGGACTCCGGGTTTCAACAACTCGACGATTTTCCGGTTGGTTCTGGCCTCGACCCAATTGTTGATCGTTTTGCGGGCGGCTTCGGTGTGTCCCTTGTAATCAACAGGTGTGATGGATGTGTCATAATATTTCTGGCACAGGGCGAGATAGTCCGGCAGAAACTCATAACCGGCTTGCGGCCAGAGCGAGTTGGCCACTGCGAGTTTGATCTGGCCCTTCTGCTGCACCGCATTGAGGTTCGACTCCAACGCGGCAAAGGCCGGATGCAGTTTGTCAGGCGGCAGATTGAAGCGCAGCGTCTGCGCCATTTGATTCTCGGTCTCGCCCCGCGCACCGCCGCAAGTCATGGCCAGCGCAGTCGAAATGCTGTAAGGAGAGAAGAACACGTTGCCTTCGCCCGTCCGCAGTTTGCCGTAGAGATCAACCGCAAACTCGGTGTTACCGGCGACAACTTTCCGTGTGTCGGTGGATGATGCCCCCCCCGCGTGGGCAATGCTGGAACAGCCGAGTAAAACGCCGCTCAAAACTAACGCGATGCAGAGGAGGAATTTGAATTTCATGATTGGTGTTTTGTTGATCATTCAATAATTATCACAACGTTTGATTGAAGCCTTCATTTCAGGTTTAATAGGGTGGCGCAAGGTCGGCGATCAGCACGGAAGCAACCTTCTTTAGTAAAGGTTGCACGGCTTTATTTCCGTCTCTAATGGTGGTGAGATTGAACGTGTGCAGGCCGATTTGAAAATGCATCTCCCCATAATCCGTGTTTTCAAAAACCTGCACACCCTGAATGATTTCCTTTTTATTCCAGCCGCCAGCCTGAATCTGCATCTGGTCAAATTCCTGCCCCGCTTTCGCCGCCTCCTCCGTATCATAGGATTTGGCGATGATCCTCAGCTTGCTGCCGCCAGTATCGATGTAATCAGCCGTCACCGAATTTTGCCCATATTGCCCGCTGTTGGAAAGATTCACCACCGACAATTCAGAAACCTTGGCACTCAGTTTGGCCAACACCGCATGAAGAGGCGCGGTGTCGCCAAAATGCATCGTGTAGGCGTAGTGAATCAAATCGGGCAGCAACACCGGATTCGCCGACAGATTATTTGCGATGGCGGCGAACGCCGCATCGAATCCTTCCGGCGGACTTGAATTCATATTCACCACGATGGCACCGCGTCGCCCAATCAAACGGCCTCCGCTTCCGGAGTAAAATTCATCATAGCCTGCCTTTGTCAAAGCTGTGGGGGATGTGAAGTTGTGCAATTCTTCCTGAACCTTTGCAAGAGCGGCTGCTTCGTTGTCGAAACCAAACAAACCGACAGAAAAGGCAGGCGCAAATCCAGCCTTGGCATCCGCCGCAGAGACATCCACGAGGAGCCAGTTATTGAACGCGCGCCTGAGCGCAACACACACGGTTGCGCCCGCAAATAATTTGGCCAGTTGTGCGCTGACATGGGCGTCTTTGGCGGCGGGCGAGGCACTGGCTGTGGACGGGATGATGTTAAGTTGAACGTCGTCACTCCAAAAGATTCTATCGCTGTCAATCGGAGTGAAGCCCATGCGAAAAGAAAGTGTTTTTTCTGAAATCGGTTGGGGAATGAGCATCTCCAATTCGTTCGTGTATGCTCCGCCGGGTGGAATTTCGACATTCCTAACACCGTTTCTGGTGCAATCCCAGCCAATCCAAGAAATATTTGTGTTGCTGGTTTTCCATTCTTCATCCCAACTGCAACTCCACACGCGCACGGTTTGATTGGTCGTTGTTGGATTTTCAACGCGAAGCGCGACCTTGAACTTTTCTGTGACGCGAACTTCGGTCTTGGACGGGATGAGCACAACTCGAAGTGAATTTGTATCGGTGGCACCTGTAGAAAAAGCCGCCAAACCGCCGCTCACAAAGAGCGTGAGGCAGAGTATGAGTTTAGGTTTCATGGTTTGTCGATTTTATCCGGTCTTACATTTAGTAAAGGCGTTTTATTGGTGGATTGGCATCATAAATTCGACGCCACCAATGTCCCGGCGTTGAGCCGTTGCCCTTGATGTATTGCATTAGCACGATCATCCTACCTAGGTTTGTATCGACAAGAACCGCGGTGCAAGTGTCCGGGATGTGAACCTCTCGTATGTTCAAAATCTGATAACTCGTTACCAAACCCGCCTCAAATTTTGCCATCCGCAACGTCTCTGAAACTACTTCTTCTGGAGTAGTGGCTTGAGTCACGCGGATCGCGTCCATTCCATTTTCCCACAACCAGCCATCCGCTGATAAAGCGGCAACGAATGAGTCAATCGCATCCGGCCTGGTGGAATCATACCGCACGATGGCGGCTCCGTTGGTCTGCCCGATGTTGCCGCGCCAATAGTCTTTGACGGAAGCATCTTCGCCGCTTTGAATGACGCGGATTTCGGCGGCGGATGCCCAAGGCAGGCCGTTAATTTCTGAGATGGCCCTGATTTTGATGAAACGACATTTTATCGGCTCGAAGGTTTCTATCTTTTCTCCCTTGTCAGGCTCGAATGTGCCTTTTTTAACGGGTTGACCAAAGTTCTTGCCATCGTCACTGACGTAAAATTCATAGTCCTTGATGGTGCCGTTGTCCGATTCATCCTGCCTGGGCAGATAGGTGAAGCCTTTGATGACGGAGGGCGGAAGCAGTTCGATGATGATTTCGTGGGGAAGCCCCGGACTCGTGCCGTGCCATTGAGTGTGCCAGTAGGTGTTGGGGTTGCCGTCCACGGCGTTTTCTCCGTGACCGTCCTGGCTTTCGGTTTCCTCACTATCCACTTTTACGAACTTGAGTTTAACTTTGGCCACGGCGACGACTTTGGGTGATTGAACATTACAGCAATGCCGGGTAGCGGTGGAACAGCCGAACAAACCGCCTCCCAAAACGAGCGCAAGGCAGAGGATGACTTTGGGTTTCATGGATTATCAGTTGGCCGAAGCGTGTCCGTGAGTGTATTTGTATAGGCTCGAAGGCACAACGACCCAATAGCTTTTGTTGTCCACGCTGATTTTAATTTGTCCCAAGCATCGCTGATCGTCTCCATTGCGGGCGATGACATACTTGTTGCTCCGTTCCATTCCACCGTCTTGAATATGAACGTCAGTGCAATGGCTGCCGATGATCGTCCCGCTGGCATCTAAAACGCTCAATGCGGTCGCCGGTGAATTGGTCTCCCATGAAGTCGCGGTGCCGATTTTGACATCTTCGCGATAAAGCACGACTTCACTTTCCGCATCAACTGAATTGGACTGAATCAATGAAAGCCGCCAGCCATTTTGGATCACGCCCAAGTCATAATGCACAGTCTGCCAGCGCATCACATGGTCGTGGTCAGTCAATGATTTCATGGCGGGAACAAATTTGGGAGGACCACCCGGAATCGAAGGCGGAAGCGGGTCTGCCGGGTTCCGGTCAAACCCATAGGGAATTTCCACCCAATACCGTTCCGTGCCCATTGAGACTTCAATCCAGCTTTCTTCAAGCGCATTTATGCTCCACGGAAAATAAGTTAGCACTTGCGGGTTTGGTTCCATGCCGGGATATGAGAAAGTGCCGACGCTAATTGGAGCATTCAGAAGTTCCTTTCCTTCTGCCGTTGGCTCGACGATTTCACCATTCGCCCGAAATAATCGCACTGCAATGGCGTTGGTTTTGAAAAATCCAAATCCCTGCACAATATTCATAATATCCAAACGCAGCCCGCGCGACACCTGATTGTATTGTTCGCCTGAACCGACTAAAAATGACGGACAGCTTTTTCCATCAGGCAAAGTCCAAGGAAACGTGATGTATTCCCAGTTGTGAACCAGCTTTTGCGACTGGCTATTGGCTGGCGTCTCGCTGGCGAACAAATTGCTGAACGGAATAAATAAAACAAGCGCGAGGCCGAGGATGAGTTTGAGTTTCATGATCTGTTACTGTGACCAAAGACTCCACTTGAAAATTTTGTTCCCGCCGTTCTGAACGGCATAACCGCTAATAAAACCATCGGGAGAATACCAAAACCAATTTGTGTATTCGGTTACGGCGACGATTGGGCGGTCGGCCACTTTTTGAATTTCCGGCAATCCCTGCAACGCAGATGTTACCGGATCACGAGTTGTCGTTATGGCAGGCGTGCGATCAAATTGCGGCATGACCTCTGCCATTGCACCATGATAATGACTGGAATCAGTCTCAACCAATACTTTGCCATCCAGCGGACGCGCTTCGCCGGTTTCCGTGACGAGATAACTCCATGTCTTTTCCGGCTGGCCTTCCAAATGTTTGGTGAACATCACCAATACATCATTGCCATCTTTCAATGTGGCATTGTAATACACCGACGAGCCGCCTTCTCTGGTGAATTGGTCAGGGTCAGCCTCTGGCGGAAGTTTTTTACGCGCCAATCCGATTGCCCAAATTTCGTCGCCAGCCGGAACACCGTCAAAACAAAAGCTTTTCAAAACTTGTTCCATGAATTGCCGGTTTTTCTCGCTAACCGGCGTCCGCAAATAAATCATGATGCTCCAATGCCTGCCCCATTTGTGAAATTCAATTTGCCGCGTGATTAAGCCGTCTGATTTTTCTTCATCATTCGTCTTGAGCAAACCTGACAAATTCGCAGCCTCCATTTCCCGGATGTTCGAGCCAAAACGAGGCCACGGACCATCCCAATAGCCAATGTCCATATAGATGGTTCCGGCAGGCAATTGTTCGATTGTTGTAGGCGCGCCGTATTCCCATGTGTTGGTCGAAACCTGCAAATCACCGACCGTATGCCGATGCGCGCTATTCAAAGAAACAAAAACATCCCGGTAGTGCATGACCGGCACAACGTCGGTGTTAATCTTCCATGTTGCAGGATACTGAAAATGAAAGTGTCGGGCGGCATCGGTGAACGTAACCCTTTGGACGTCGGAATTTGTCTGGCCACTGCCGACATTCGGCCAACCAAATAAACCACCGCTCAAAACGAGCGCGAGGCAGAGGAGGAATTTGAATTTCATGGCAGCAACCACTAATATGACACGCAGGATGGCGGTTTATTAGAGCAAAGGAGGGTTTTTCGGTTTCATGGTTTGTTGGACGTGGTTTCAATGCTAAATACTCCCAAATTCTTGAGCGGGCGAGCCGGAATTTGTAAAAGATTTGTAAATCTGACCCAAAATTCAACCGGTTCGTTCACTTTACAAAAAAACTGGCCTCCGTTTTCAGGAGTCGCTTAAAAGTTGACCGTTCGTTATTTCTGGCTGGCTGAAATCTTCGCCTTTCAACTTTTTTTCAATGGTGGCAAGCTGGCCAACGTGATGAAAGAACTCTCTGTGACAACGCCGGTGACGAAATAAAAAGTGCCAGCAGAAGTGCCAGCAAACCTCATCGGTGGGGAGTAAAATGAAGTTAAGAAAAGTCGGCCGGAGTTTACTTGACTTAAATCACAAACGCCTTTATTATCAAGGCAACGGTGATGATTTAGACAGTTGATTTCGAGTGGCTTGTGGAAGGCGGGACGCGTCCGATTCCGACCTCCGCCTCCAACGACTTACGCAGATTCTTCTGCTTTTAGGCGTTGGTTGAAAACCGACTCTCGCCTATTCGCAACAATTTGTGCATGTAGTTGACCTTAATTTAGATAAGTTGGATTGTCATTGTTAAGAGTAGTCGTTTGAAATGGTGATTTGCTGGTTAGATGCCGGACATCTTAAAGTAGATGCCGTTGATGATGCAAAACGATCCATACCACAAGAAAAAAAGTTGCGACTGTAGAACATTAAGCGTGAGCTGGCGCTTGAGCAAAACGTGGTTATCCGGCAGGCGGGTGAGTAGTTTGAGGAGTGTCAACAAACTTAAACCACCAACCTCAACCAACCGGAGAACCACTATGA
>Ga0302281_10000185_pt1 | contig 46931 bp, 60 predicted proteins | sample III_Fen_E1_2_FD_198762 | JGI IMG/M metagenome (GOLD analysis project Ga0302281, IMG submission 198762) | Peat permafrost microbial communities from Stordalen Mire near Abisko, Sweden - III_Fen_E1_2 | ecosystem: Environmental > Terrestrial > Soil > Wetlands > Permafrost | place: Sweden: Abisko...
TACACGCGCGGGATAGTGGTTTGCGTATATTTTCACCCTTCCACAATTCGCACGTCTCAAACACCGTTCTGAGACCCAAAAAACCATACTCTCAGGTTCAAACCTAGCACTATTCCGCGAACGTGCGAACCGTTGAAAAAATTCGCCTTTCCGCACTCCATAAAATCAAATCGCTATCTTCACATTCCCAGCTATCCAAGTCGCCTCAAAAGCGAACGTGGCGCAATTAAGCGCCTATCTTCGAACGTGCGAGCGCACTCCGCATCATCAATTAATGATGATTTATTGCATATTCCATATATCAGCATTGTCTATCGCTGGCAACAAAAAACCTGCTAAGAAATTAGCAGGTTTTTTTTTCAAGTGTTCGTTGGACTATTCCTGAGTTTTGGCACTCCCCATAATCCCCAAAATTAGTCCGCGCAATACTGCGTAATAGTCCTCGATCAATTCACCTTCTCTAGCTTGCATTCCAGGAAAGTTTGTTACTGTCTCAGTCCACGCAGGCGAATTGTGAGAGTTCACAATTAGGTGTTTAATGGAGTCTAGGATAGTTTTTTGTGCCTGAGTTAATGCGTCTTTTGATGCGTTCATAGCCTCAAAATATCCTTCATTGGATAAGACGACTAATTGCCGGTCTCTAGGTAGTGTAGCGAATTCTTCCGGAGTGCATAGCTGATTAAATTGTTTCATGCCACGTATTATACGCTCAAAACACACAAAAAAAGCTAGGTTTTTTAGACCTAGCTTTTTAGCAGGTTTTTTGCCGTCTATGCGATTACCGTTCTGATCTAGCTGCAACGCATAGGTAGGAATGCGCTTTTTGCTTTTTAGCAGGTTCCAAGTCCTGCACTCTAAACACCGCGGAGGTTAACTCCAAAATGCCGTCCTGCGAATCTTCGAATAGCCATACCGCTTTTTTGCCGTTTGCAAGTTTGCGGTTCGAAGTTAGTTTGAACCTAGCTGGAATAGTGATTCCTTGCACGTTCGAACCATCTATGCAGTCGATTTTATAACCATGCATTTTGGCGATTTTTCGCAATTGCGCAATTAAACGAGTCTTACTCTGTACCGTTTGCAACCGTTCGAAGTTGAATAGCCAGTCTGAATTTATCGCTTTCTTTGCAGTAATTTTGCGCTTGATTTCGACGTCGTTTTTGTTGTAATGGTTTGAGCCGTTTCGAACGTTGCCTAAATTCACGCTAGACGGTTCGAAACTTGGAATCGTTTTCTCAGTTTGCATATATGTTTGCATCGTTCGAATATCTTACTACAATTTGAGCCAAAAAATGCAAACTTTTTTGCGCGTCCTGTTTGTTCACATATCCGCGCAAACTTTACATACGTGCGTATCGCGCAATTCACGCGCACATACACGCGCATACGCGTAAGCATTTTGCAACCTTTTTGCGTCCAGTAAAAGCGTGCGCGATAATAGCATATTTCGATTCAAATTAAGGTTAGAAAATTCTTACTATTTTTTCTCAAAAAAGGCTTGCAAAGTTTCTTCGAATGGCGCATCATGTTTGTGTCAGTCGGAACCGGTAACGGGAAGGACTGGAACATGGACAGGCGAAATCAGTTAACGGTTAGCTGATTTCGAAAGAGGGGTAAGAAACGAATCCCCCGGCGTCCTTGGAGTCTTAAAAGTTTTCCGCATTTTGAAACGCAAAATGTGATTGTGAAACGTATTTTCCCCATAGGAAAGTATGTATGACGTATAGGACCTCATACATATCGTTAATCACTCTTAGGGTTAACTGTAAACCATAAACAGTTCGTGATGCAATACCTTGTCCTAAACAATCACGTAAAAAAGTAACTACTAACCGCTATGGTGAAACGTGTAAAACAAAAGTAGTAAGGACGTGTCCTTATTAAAGCTGTACCTTATGCAAGTAACCGTAAGAAAATAGTTACCTAAACATACGTCTATTACCTGCTTAAACGAAAGTAAGCGAAACGGGTTAAAATGATCTTTTAATCACGTCGTTTATCGTAATGTAATCAGGGTGTTTAATAGGACTAAAATGCGCATTAGTATAAAGTAGCGCATAGTTAAGGCTAAATCACTAAAGAATTAAGCTACTATGGTACGTTTCTTGTCAACAAAAGTAACACTTTTTGTAAGAATCAGAACTAACAGTAATCGTCACTCTAAACCGTAACGACTCAACACTACTAAAGTACGAATGAACTTCAAGAAACAATCATTCAAAATACAGTTAACTGTTTAGCTAAAAACAGTACATAATCACTATGGATTCAACGCTATGCGTAGCGTTTACCGTTCGTCAAAACTATAAAACAACGATTAAGTACCGTTTGCGGTAGTCAAACATAACCACAAAACGAACATCAAAACGCCATACAATCGCAAAGAGTTTACTCTAGCGAAAGTATGGCGCGTTCTTGCGTGTCATCATTGATTACTTATATAGCGGTACTTAATCATGTTTTGCCTTATAAGTTAGATACTCAAAATTGAGCGTATTAAGGTACGTTGAATTTTGCGTATAGGACGCAATAAAGGAAAACAACCATGTATTCAATCAAAATTGCTTCAAAAGTGATCTCCCCGCTACGAAAAGAGAGTACCGTTTCGGTACTGAAGTCCGATGGCATTTCTGACGTACTTTCGGAAGTCCTTTCTTGTAACGGTGAACTCGCGGATTACATTATCTGCGAACATGCTCGAATTACGGGACAAAAGCGCATCGAAGATTCGCGCAAAAATGCTGAACTTGAAAAGTTCTTCTATGTCCTCGAATTGGCGTTTAACGCCGGTGTCGATCTCACCGAAGATCACTACAACCCTACTCCTAAGATTTAGTTCTTAGGACAATCAGCAATCAGCAGGCGTAAGAATCGTGCTGGTGGTACTCTTAATCCAGGGAGTACCATTACCCTTTTTGAAGGGTGCTTTTCTGGAGTAAAACAATGTCAAAAACATACATTTTCTCAGTAAGTATTAACCGGCAAAATGCCAAAACTTATGGTACCATAGTTTGTTATAAGGTCTTGGACCCTGACAATCATGCCTTACATAAGGACGCAATTGCCGGTAAATACTGGAAACAAAAGCCTATGCCGACACTGGAAAAAGGTACTGCAATCATGGTGCCCGAAATCCAGCAAATACCGGACGTAGGTTTTGGATGCCGCGAATTCAATCTTGAATACGGTTTCAATTACTTCTTTACTGTGAACGCAAGTACACAAAAAGAAGCGATTGAAGCGGTAAAAGTACGTAATCGTGGTGCCGACTCAATTCCTTACGCTTATCGCGGTCAATCATCGTATAATCGTACTCGAAACAACAAGAAACTACCGGTAAAATGGTGGTCTTACACTTTCGGTTAGTAATAGTGAATAATCATGGATAAAAGTAATCCAAAACGACCGTTTGATGCTGACGATTTACAGTATTACCGTCATATCCCAAAAACGATTGGCGGTTTCTTAGAAGTGGTGCAAATGTGCACCGGCGTAATTGCCTGCCATAAGTACCCTATTGACCCTGATCCTGCAAAAGATTATGAGCCGATTTACGACGAATCAATTCCCGTTAATCAGCAAAAGAATCAACATCAACTTAGACACGAATTCCAAGAAGCAATTTTGAAGGAATTTTTCCGAGTCGTAATGATTTACGGGTTCGGTCAAAAAGAATGGTCCTTAGATCATCTACATGCGGACGGTACTTTCGGCATACTATTTTCTGGAAAGTATCTATGTATGGTTGGCGTTAGATACGACGGTTCTGTAACTGGCAATTCTTAACGCTATAATCACGGTAGTTTGCCCGCCCGTTCTACTGTAAAAACGTGGCGAAATTTGGGCGCATAACGGGTACCTTTTCGTGGTGCGGATTCTATAAGTAATGGAAGCGGGCCAAAGTAGCCAAAGAGAACACTTGAAACATAGTTAGTATTGTCGCAAACTGTCAACATTTTACAGAGTGCGTTAAGACGAAATACGGACGTGAGTAATGAAACGAAATCCCGTTTGGAAAAATATGAAAGATGGACGCAAAAAAGGTGACATAGTCACCCCTGCAACAATGCAGCTTGGCGACACGGTTGTACCCTTAGATACTGCGGGGTATTACAACTTCTATACTTGCGTGAACATAAACGATAAGACAGTAACCCTGTTTAGACCGTATGTTCACGTTAACCCTATTCAGTTTTCTGGAAGGGGTGAAAATGGTCATTCTTGTGTCGCTTATGTTGGAATCACTAATTGGGAACTTATGCGGGACTTTGATCACGCAAAGTTCACACTAATTGACGACGTAACGTTGGCTTAATCATGCAATTTTACGGAGGCTTAATCATGCAATTTTTGGCGTATAGTCGCGGACTTAGAACTATCTATGAAAGCATCGACATTCACGGGTTTATGAAGATGCCCGCAATCGACTGGGAAGCGGTGAATAAAGGGAGCTAAAATCATGCCAAAATCGCCATTTGATAGGCTGTCAAAAAGACAGCAAGAATGCGTCAGAAGTTATCTCATGTTAGATCACGATAACGAGTATAACTTCCTTACTTCCAGGGAGTGTTTAGACGCTTATCTTTGTTGGGAAGGAATTGTCGGATATACAGACAAACTTCTGTCAGTAGTCACTAATCTTTATCTTGACGAAAAAGGAGGCAATCATGAGCAAAATTTTCAAGGCAAAAGGCACGGTCATAAATGACTATAATGCTTGCAAAATTACTGAGGTAATTTGCTATCGTTATAACGCGCCGTCCGTCGTCGCAGGCTATAACCTGCGATTTAGCAGTCGTAATGGGAGTAACTTTGCAGTCAACTATAAGTGGAGTAAAAAGCGAATTCTGGCATGGCTTTGCAAGGAGTTTTTCTACTCCATTGATGAAGGCTATTTCGTCCGCAAGTACGATAGGAGTTTGACGTGAATAAGTACACGTTCAGGGTTAAATGGAATAGTGTCTACTTTACTAACTATACGGTGTATGCAAAAACCGTAAATAGTGCGTGGACTAAAGCACTACGCATAATTAAGAAAGAAAAACGCCCAATTTACGCCATTACAGTACGTGAGGGAGGGTGAGAATTTAGAACTCTATAATAAGGCCGAATCACTATACCTATAAACGGTTCCTTAACAGGGTAATGTAGTGAAGTACCGTAATGCGGTGCCTGACGATGGCCGTCTCAAGTCCGTTATCAGTAGTGTAACTCACACTTAAATAGGAGCATAAAATGAAGTTCTCAATGCGGCAAAATGCCGTGTTCGAAGCGTTCAAAAAACCTCGTGCAAGGGTGGCTGTAAACGCTTGTCCCGGTAGTGGTAAAACAACCACTCTAGTAGGGACTGTAAATGAGTGCGTAGAACCGATGGATTTCTACGATACGATGGCAACGTGTTTTAACGTTGACATTCGTGACGTTATGATCCAGAAATTCCCCGCCGGGACGAATGTTTGGAACATTCATAAAATCGGTAAATCGGTATGCGATAAACACCTGCTTAATGGTCGCCATGCCGGTCGTGATTGGGTGAAACCATATAAGTACCGAAACATCATCGAAGAGATTGGCTTTGAAAGAGGCTGGGATAAGACCGATGATATGGGTAAGTTTATAGCGGCTGAAAAGGCCCTTGGAATGGCGCAATTAACGCTTTGCGATGTTCCAGATATTGCCGCTTTTTCTGGAATGTGCGCGGACTATGACGTGTCTGTAAATGGCGACATTTATGAGATTCAAAGCGTCGTAAAAGAAGCATTAGTTGAGGGTGTTAGAGTTGCCAAAAAAGGCGTCTGTATTGACTTCAATGATATGATCTATCTGCCTATTGCTTTGAATATGCAGATTCCGACATATTCGAACGTCTTAATCGACGAGGGACAAGACTTAAATGCGGCACAAGCCGAGTTAATTTTGGGTCTATGTAGGGAAGATTCTCGCATCCTGTTAGTCGGTGATCCAAGACAGTCAATTTACGGGTTTGCCGGCGCCGCTCAAGACGCCTTTCATAACGTCAAAAATCGGATTGAAGGACTCGAATTACCGCTTGATATTTGTTATCGTTGCGGTTCCGATATTGTGGCCTATGCGGACCAGTTCTATCCAGGGACTATGGTTGCCGCTGATAGTGCCCATAAAGGTATCGTTGATAGCATCTCTTATAAGGATATTGCGGCGAAAGTTTCAGCCAGACGTGGCGACATGATTTTGAGTCGCGTAACTGCTCCATTAGTTGCGCTTGCTTTTGAACTCATAAGTCAACGCATTCCTGCCAAAATTAAGGGTAAGGATATTATGGCGTCTATTACCGGACTTGCAAAGCTCGCTTTGAAGGGTAAAAAGCCGTGGGGTGAACTGACCCTACATCTTGACGCTTATGTGATGTCAGAATCCATGCGTTTAAGGGCGCATCCAAACCCTGCAACTGAGGCCAAAATCGCTAACTTACAAGACCGTGCGGAATCGCTCGAAATCTTGTCCAATGCTGCGTTATGTGATAACGTGAATTCGTTGGAATCTTTCGGCAAGTGGATTCACCAATTCTTTGACGAAAAAATCACGGGTTGCGTCACACTTTCAACCGTCCATAAGTCCAAGGGTACTGAGGCCGATACGGTATTCATTTTGGACCCGTCAAATATGCCGCATCCTATGGCAAAAACTGACAACCAACGAGCGCAAGAAACTAACATTCAATGGGTAGCGTTTACACGCGCCATTAATCAAGAGTTTTTGGTATCGCCTAAACCGCGAAACTAGCACGTCTTACAGCCGGTTACCGTTCTAGGAGTCTAGCGGTTTATCAGTGCGCTACACCTTGCCGGTGGTGGTAAGAAACCGGCACATTTTATGAGGACAAAATGAGAATTCAAATCCGCATTAGAAACGGTATCGCTTATTGGATCTTTCCAAATGTTGATATAATGGGTACGTGGCTTGCTTCTGTACCGAGATTCGATGAAGTTTGCATGACACAAAGAGACTGGGATTACGGAGGTTTTATGGCATGAATTATAACAACTATCAAATACTTTCTGCCTTGGAACCTTTGGCCTATCTTTTTGGCTCTATAATCTTAGCCATTTTGTTCATCTATTTTCGCAATTTTTTGAAGGATAATGGGGGTAAGTTTTGACCTTTACTTACACCACTATTTTCAACTGGTTTCGCATAGTCTATCGGCCTATGTTTGGCTGGTTTGACTGCGTGATTTACGTCAAGAACATACGACCAATTTCCCGTATTCAAGTGTGGAGTATACGGAAGATTCGCTATCTGTAACAGGGTCTATAACCTAGAGTAAAAAGACCATTGTTTTTTGCCGTGTTACCCGTCTACTCGCTGGCTGCGAAAATAGTAGACGGGTTTCTTGTTTTATCGGGCGTGAAAATCGTGCGTTTTCTGGAAGGAAAAGCCACTTAGTAAGTGGGGATAAAACTATGCCTAAAGTCAAACTAATTCGAAGTGCTGATATTCAGCGATACAATCGACGTGATAAGCGGAACGCTACCGCTAAAAACTACCGAACCGAACGGGCCGTAATGCGCAAGGGTGGGCGATGATGAGAACTCAGTACGAACAAGGGCACAAACTACAGGAATGTCATCTCATTATCGGGATACGTCTAAAGTTCGGTCTTGAGAAGATGGACGCAACTCTCGAAACACCGCTCAAAATCGTTCGGTGCTATGACGACGCAAGAGAGTCATGTTTAAGTGACCGTATTGTGCGCTCTTATGACGTCTATAAAGTTAACGCATCCGGCACTAAAGGAGGTCTGATTCCAATGACTGGTTACTCGGACGTCCAATACAAGGTCATTGAGGTCTATTAGACCATGAAGTTTAAGATGATCGGCAAGCCTGTTATTGGAAAATTTTCAATCCAAAAAGGGTTCCCAAAAGACACCGTAATTACGGAACTTCCGACAGTCGATTTTGACACCTTTAAGAGACAACTTCTTTCCAGGGAAAGACGGTTCCCGTCTGGTTTGCGAGTACGTGAAATTCAGCTTGAAGGAATTACAGACGATATTGAATCATCAAAAGTGTTTCAATCGTGGGTAAAACTTTGCGCTTCTCTGGAAGGAAAAGACTACCGGTATGTGGTAAACTTACTAACCGGTTTCGGTTTTAAGGTCATGAAGATTAAAACCGATAAAACACAAGTCAAAAATTTGAACGATAATGTTCTCTCAAAAAGAGGCATAGCTATCTTCATACTTGTGGACACTGTTAAGGACCTAAAATGGTAGAACTAACTGACGACGAACAACGTGCCTCAATCGTCCAAAAAACTGAGGAAAAAATCATCCCTACTTTCACTCTTGAATTGGTGAAAGAATCTCAACGAACTTTGCAACCGTCTAAAGTGAAAGAACAGGCGAATTATGTCGTCGAAAGAATCCTTACCGGCGGACGCCAAAAAGTGTGGGACGTTGACTGGAAAGAAGAACCTTCTTCTTATGTCGAAAAGACCCGTACAACAACATACAAACTGACGTTCAAATTGACACCTAAAAACTACATTGAGGGTAAGACCGAAACGCAGTTTAATACGGTGAAAGAATACGTCGAAACTGCCGCGAATACACAACGCTGGCAACTCTCCAAATATGGGGATGAAATATTCATCGTTGAAAAGCAACCTATCGAACTGGTTGTACCGGAAGATTGGTACGGTGCTTATTTCAGTCATATTTACGAGCGTGAACCGCAAATTAAGATGGTTATGAGTGCTATCAATGCGGCAATTCAAAGCCGTTATGAAAACAGGTTTCACGTCGTCCTATATGGCCCTGCCGCTTGCGGTAAAACTGAGATAACTAGAACGTTCGTTTCTATGTTCGGTGATGAAGCGGTTTTAGAGTATGACGCAACTGCAACAACTCAAGCCGGTGCAATTAAGGATCTAAAGGAACGTGAAAATACACCTAGAATCCTAGTTGTCGAAGAAATTGAAAAGACAGAAGAATCGGCGCTTCGATGGCTCTTAGCTTTGCTAGATCATAGGGCCGAAATTCGTAAGACAAACTACCGCGAAACGGTGCAACGAGAAATCAAGTTGTTATGTATCGCAACTGTCAACGATTTTGAACTGTTTTCTAAGCTCATGTATGGCGCTCTCGCTAGTCGATTCGCCCATAAGATTTATTGTCCGCGCCCAAATGAAGCAATTCTTACACGAATTTTGACCCGTGAAATAGAACGCTTACCGGACGCTGAAAACCCAGACTTTTTGGCCGATGCTAGACAGTGGATAAAACCCGCAATTAAGTTTGCTTTGGATCATAATATGAATGATCCAAGACAAGTTACTGCAATCTGTCTTTCTGGTGGTCAAGAACTTGTTACCGGAAGGTATCAAGAAATGCTAGAAGAATGTATGGGACCTGAAAGCATAAAAGACGTTATGAATGGAGCTATAAAAACTCCTTCAAAACCGAAAGAAGTTATGAAGGTTCTCAACATCAAACCCAACATGGGTAAGAGGTAAAAAGCATGGCAACTGAGGCATTTAGTAAGGCGGATTTTGAAGCCGCTTTACCTAAGCCTACTAAGGGCAATCAATTCACTCATTTAGGCATGAATCAAAACGAGCATATCTACGCTATGATTCTGCCTAATCCGCAACTCAGAATACTGGTTAGATCATCGGTCGGAGCGAACGAAATCGCAGACGCAACCGGCGAAGATTCCATACGGATTTATCTACAGTATTTGAGCAACAAAAATGGCGTCGAAGCATGGTCTAATGTGAAGGGCAAAGTTCCTTACACAACTCGCGTTAAAGGATGGCAGACAAGATTGGCGTTAAAGATACGTCAAGTTTGCCAACGTGCCGCGAAAGTAAAAGGCTCTGTTTTACGTCCAGAAGAAGGTCTTAAATTTTCCGAAAATAAAGACCCTAAGTATTTTGACCGTCCGTTCGCACATATCGACGGAAACTTCCAAAGGTGGTTAGACCTATGACATTCGTTCAATTCTGTATCACGTTTACCGGTGGCTTTATCTGTCACTGGGGAATGGTGAAACTCGACAAGTATATTATCCAAATTCAAAAGGATAAGGGAGGTTAGAATGGCAAAGCGCAAGAAGCTAATTATGGCGCTTCGATTGAGCGAAAGTGTACCATTCACATTCGCTAATCAAGATCAAGCAAAACAGTTTCACGATCTGGTAAAACGTGGCATCGTTCGGGCATATAAAAAGGTGATCGGGTTTCCACCAGAAGTTGATATACCAAACTTCAACGCAATTGGCGCTCAATTGTTGGGTCTTGTTCCGGTTCGTTTGGACGAGATCAATTACGACCAAATTGAGGTCCCTGCTGAGGACTACATTTCACTCTCTGGAAGTGAAGGATACTTTCAGGAGTTTTTGATGGATGAATTCGACTCAATTGTTGCGACAAAAACCAAGGCAATTGAAGCGGAAGAAACATCAAATAATAACCCGCAAATTGAGCCCGAAAAGCTCCAAACGTCTGAGGTCGCGGAAACCTCAGAAACGATACCCACGGTAGACCATCATGGTAAGGGACGGGGGAACCGGACGTCTGAGGGGGGTACTGAGACGGGTTCTTAGTCGTCCCGTCCTTCTAGCGGGGTCCTGTCACAATAACAGGACCCAAAATTGGTTCCTTTAAGTAAGATGATCTTAAATAGCAAGTCTGAAAGCACTCTCACCTACTCAATTGAAGAAGTTTTAGCAGTAGTTAAAGCGGACGCAATTAGACGGAATTTGATGGACGCAAATTGTTCTGTATATCTCAGGGCAGATACCGGGATTCGAACCGGTACAGCTATCCGAGAAGCTACAGCCGTTTTAACGACGGTTAAAGAACAGGGTGCCGAAATCCCCGTCAATGACCCAACACGCGCCATTAATACAAGTCAAGACGTTATACCGCCGGTTACACGTACAGACGTAGAAAGCGCAAACCGTCCTTAATTAGTCTCATTGAGCCTAATTTGTCACTGAAAAGAATTTTTCGAAATTCTTTCCAAAACCCTTGCATTCCTTTCTGGAATGTGAGATAATACTAATCAGATGAAGCGAACGGCAAGTAAAACGGTCTGATTGCTTCAATCAAAAATCGAATCAAAAAAAGGAGTCTTAAATGGCTAAAAAGTTGAAAGGTGTTTTTATCGTCGTTCCCGCACAGTTTGAGGATACAGACAAGGCAGGCGGAATCGCTCTCGCAACTGCCGGCAAAGCAAACACATTCGCGGATGATCTTCAGAAGTGGGTTCGACGCTATCTTTCGAAGCAGATGGGCCTGTCTGTCAAGGATCTCGAAAAAGACGACCCTAAGCGCAAGGAAATCCTCACTCAAATCAAGGAACTTCCAACGATCGGTTTGGACATTCTTTTCCAGGGTGTTGATGAGAAGGGTCACCCGGTCGGCGATGCGATGGAATTCGACCAAAAGCGCGGGGCATCCGTAGCGGACGAAGATGAGGACGAGGACGCCGCCGAGTAATCGATAAATCCGGTCCCTAGAATAAGGCCCCTAATCGACAGGTTAGGGGCCTTATTTTGCGTTTGAAAATGTATGGAGAAGGGAGGACTAAATTGGCAGAAGAAAAGCTACTAAAAAGGCTTGAAGCAATGCTTCGAAAAACAGTAGAGAATGGTGCTACAGAAGAAGAAGCAACATCAGCGGCAATGATTGCCCAAAAGATGATGATTGAACACGGGCTAACTATGTCCGATATTGAGACGGTTAAGATAGCATCAGAAGATGTTCCCGTCGTGTCTCAAGAAGTAGGCGAAGAAACCATCAAAGAAGTGTCGAATAGATCGGCATGGAAAGATGTCTTAATTAATACTATATCGGGTATTGATAGATGTTTATGCTACTGGGAAAACGAGTACAGTTATGTGCGCGGAACTCGACGCAAAGTTCAGGTAAGAAAAATGCGACTAATCGGTACAGAATACAACCGATTTGCTACACTTCAAATCTACAACTGGTTAGAAACTCAGATTGAGGAACTTTCCAAGGAAGCTCTGTACGATGTTCAGCGACGATTGCGCATGAAGGAACTGTTTCTTCCAGGGGGTCTGAAACCTAGAGAATACACAGCGTCTTGGAAGCAGGGATGCGCGCAAAGAATCTGCGTTCGTTTGCAGTCAACTTTAACCGATCTTATAACCAAAGATACGGAAACAACTTTTGCTATAGTTGTGGCCGAAACTGTCGAACAACAAAAAGAGAACGTGAAAGCGTTCACTAAAAAGAAGGGATTGAATCTAGTTAGTGAACGATTTACGTCGAAACGTGGAACCGGATATAATGATGGGTACCGGGACGGTGGCGACGTTGACATATCCCCGTCAAAGGCGTTTGAATGAACCTAAATAAAAGTCAGAAAAAACTACTGCAATTCTCGCAGATTTATGGTGGCAAACCTACCGTAGAAGTTTTCAATCAGCAAGCAGTATCCGCAAAGATTGCTTCGGAGCAACAAAAACGCTTGCAGACATTCGTCGATTTACACCGAGATGAAATCGACGGATTCGACGTCGTACACGACTCAATGAGTGTTCACTTTAAGGATGAAGTTCCTAGCACAAGAGTTGAAGCATTAATGGGAGAGTTATTGGAGATTACCGGAACCATTCAACTCCCTGGCAGAAAGGACAAACCATTCTTCAATCAAAAGGGGACTGTGTCCATAATTTAGGAGGACGACGATAATAGAGATTTATGTCGATGGATCATGTTCTCATTACAACGAACATGGCACGAAAAGAACTCATTCAATTATGGGTTGCGGAATAGCCGTCCTTCTTCCAGGAAAGGACGGTCCCATTTCGCATTCTGTCAACCTTGGAAAAGGTGGCAGTAATGTAGCGGAAATTTTAGCTATAGAAGAAGGACTAAAACTACTCAAGAATGATAAGCGAATTGCTCCATTCTTTAAGCCGTCAAAATCAGACGTAATCATTCATAGTGATTCTGCGTATGCAGTAAGTCAACTTTCTAAAGCAACTAAGCCGCTAACTATATCGTCAAAGGCAGTAGCGCACGTCAGGAACCAAAGAGCTACAAGAATTAAGGAATTAATGGCAGAGTTCAAATCGGTGAATTTTGATCTAATTCATAGATGTTCAAACTCTCATGCCGTGCTAGTCGATTCGATGGCAAAAGAGGCTGCTAAAACAAAGCAAAAATAGGGCACTCTCTTTAATTAGAGAGTGCCCTATTTTTTTGTCAGTTTATTAGACTAACTACCGTAACCGGGGTCACCAGGAAATTTTTCACTTCCGTGATGGGTAACTACGGTTTCTTTTACCGGGAGTTTCGGTGCTGGTGCGACCGGTGTTCCGAGGTTGATAACTTCGGTTTTTGGTTCTACTTTTGCCGGGGGCTCCGGAACTGGTTGTGAAATAGGTGTTACCGGAACGCTTACCGGGCCACCAATTCCTGACGATTGTGGCTTGTTAGCAGTCTCGTTTTCTGCTGTCAAATCCGCTGGTTTCTGTGGTTCATTCTCTAGGGTCATTTGATCCTCCGATCTTCATTATAGCAGAACTATACAAGTACCTTGAACTTTCCGAAATTCATCTTCTTTTTCATAGGTTTTAGTTCGCCACTTTCCATGATTTCTTCCGTTGTTTTTTCCTTGGGTTTTTCTACCTTCGGTTTCGGTTCTTGTGGGGGTCGCGGCATACGTGGATGGTTGACTGAAATTCTGTGTCCGATTGAGTTAAAATCTAACCCATCTTCACGCTGCCCATCTGCGCGTAATCCACGATATAATTGTTGTCCGCAAACTGGGCAGTATGCGTACTTTCCTTGTAGGATTGCGCTATGTTCTTTTTCGCGCTCTCTCAGCACCATTGTAAGACAGTGAGGACATTCTTGTTTTCTAGGCATTTTTGTGAAGACATAATCGAAATCTTCTGAGTAGATTTCTGGTTCTTCCGGAATGTCTAAAATAGAACCTTCTTGTGAAGGGTCGAACTGTTCACAAAATAGTGCAAATTGGTTGATCGTCATTTGAGGATCGTGATTGAGTAATTTAACCTCGTTATCAATCACAGTTACCCAATGAATTCGACCGTCAACTAATGCGTATGACGTTTTCTTTATAGTGACGATTTTTCTAGCTGATAGAAGCTGAACTACTCTGACAAAACTCACTCTGTTTTTTACCTCAATTTGGCATGAAAATTTTGGCTCAATTCCCTAACACTTTTTGCGTAAAATCCTTATTGCAATACTTTTGTACCGTGTTGCGATTCCGTTCGTAGGGGTTGACTTTAGTATATCAGGTATGCTTGCAGTAGGTCAATCACTTTGACGAAAAAAAGTGATGATTTTTTGAACGTCAAAATGGGCCGAAAGGGGTCAAGTTTGACGAACTTCGAAGTATGGTGTATACTTTTACTGTGTCTTTTCCCACCAGGAAATTGACCAAAAAATCCCTAGCTAGGAGATATAAAAATGACCATCACTCTCACTCTCAATTCGCCCGAACTTGCACAGCCAATTAACTTGGTGACCGACAAGTTGAATTTCTCACTTCCGGTACTCACTGGAAAGTACGTCGCTGTCGCTCAGAGTGTGGCTGGAAATTCTGCGGCAGAAACCGTTACAGAATCGCTCGAAGTTGATGGATTTCAGATCCTCAATAATCAGCAGATTGCAGACTTTCCAATCGACATTCCTACCGCCGTCGGACCCATCATCGGAAAGCTCTGGGAATCACTGGATGCGACGATCACCCTTACCGTGAACAATCCCTAACATGAAACGATCGCTTTTTTGTGTCGCTTTCGCCGCCTGTATTGCCTCATGTTTGGGGCAAACTTCTACTGTTCAAAAGCCGCCATCTCTGGAACAGGATTTGTTTACGGCAATTACGTCAAAATTGGAGAAACCTGCGCCCGGTTTCTACTACAATGCCAAGCCGAAAAAAGCTGGTGCGGTTCTGACCTATCAAATAGCTCATCTTAACCGTATCGGACTCGACTTCGGAATCATGGCAGGAACGACGTCCGACAGGGCAGATTTGACGAACTTTACCGGCACGTTCGGTATCACTCTTTCCGGCAAGATTACTGTACCAAAAACTAACGTTTATCTACGTGGCGGTTTGGTCGGTTCTTGGGACACCGGAAAAGAGTTCGGTGGGGGTATTTTTATTACCGCCGGTTTCGTCAAGTAAATAGAGTTCCGTAAGAAAACAAAAAAAAGAGCCCGGTCACTAATCTCTTTTAGAGAAAAGTACCGGGCTCAATTGCGTCTAAATAATGACTTTTTAATCGCCGTCCTTAATTACACGCACAGAGTTGATTTTATCCATCTGCTCATATATGTCCTGATCTGAGACAAAACAATCGACCGGTTCGGTGTTATTAGACTTAAAGTAAAGTCTCCAGTGGCAGGGGGCAATTTGCACGACAGAACCAATGTCACTGACGTCGTGAAAAGCTACCCTTAAATCTTCACCAAAAGTTACACGTAGAAACTTCATTATTAATCCTCGTCTGGTGGTGTGAACGTTGTGTGAATCTCAGCAGGAAATTCGTGTCTAAAAGGCTTCCAACCTCTGTATGCTCCGACGTAGCCTAACTCGCCCCGCTTTGGAGCAATACAAATACCGTCTACTCTGAGGTTTTGAAGTTCTACTGGGCGATCTTCAAGAAAGAAAGTATTTCCTCCTAGTTTATAGTGAACTGCTAGTTGCTCTGGTTTCCAAGACATTTCTTCGAACTTTGCCGGCGTACATTGATGCTCCAAAGGACTCCAATGACCAGGATTATTTGTTGTAAGAAATTCAAAGAGTTTTAGATCCTCTTCAATGTCCCGAATTCCTTCATGCGTTAGATAAGAAACTCTAGCGCATCTTGCAGCAGAAACTTTCTTAGCTATTTCAGTAACTTCTTTGAAATTATTAGTTAGCTCAGACTTTACAGGTTCGTAGCTTAAATATCTTAAAATATCTTGCCAATCTTGTTTTTCTGCACATAGAGGCAGATGCCAGAATTCAAAACTTAAAGGATTGTATTCTTTTTCAGGCTCGTTAGGAGTTGATTTTTCCATTGCTTCCCACATCATCCGAGCAATTTTCTGGAAAGAAGGTTCGGCTTTTGAATGGTATCTTTGAGCAAAGAAATTGGTCCAGTCAGTTGCGGTGATAATTGCCGTACACCACACCCAAGGTTCTAGTAGTCTATTGACGTACTGCTTATGCACCTTCATGTTCTGGTAATCGCCAACGACTTGAAGCGTCGTAAGTTTGTGACTTTCCCACATAGCTTCGGCAGCATCTTTATCATGTTCTTCCAGGGGATCGCCGGCCTGCATTCCAGGCTTATTTAGTGCGAAGTTTGGAACGAAAGGTTCCGTGATAATCATATCGACAAGTTTGGCCGTCGGAATTGCTCGACTTGATGATAGGTTTTTTCGTACACAAACGGGGTCCAATGCATGAGTATAAAACTCAGTCAAAATAGACCGTGGAAAGGTAGCGGTAAACGTGACTAAACGACTACCTTTATATATCGAATCTGCTAGAATTTCTGTATGAAACATTTGTTACTCCGTAAACGATACGATAGAATCTTCTCTAACTTTGACTGGTTTTTTGTGGTTGCGATCATAAATTGCGTAACCTGATCCATGCCCGTCAATAAATCTGATTAGAACGCCAACAACTTCAGGATTTCCTTTGGCAAATCCGCTGTTATACATTTTGGTCGCTTTGACCTTGGTGCCTAGTAAATCATTTGGGTTCACTTACTACTCCTTATCTGCTCGTGCCAAGGCATCTTCTGGAGTGAACTTCTCCGGATACCTTTTCATCAATTTTTCGATGTTGTCGTCCAGGATTTTATCAGCAATAACTTCCGGACTAAATCCGGCAAATTCAGAGATACCTTTTACACCCGTAGCAAGATACCAATTTTGATCTCCAAACTCCTCCATTAGATTCGAAAGATCAAGTGTCTTTCCTTCCAGAAGATACGCCTCCATAACTTCCATTAATTCGCAGGATTCTGTAAGCAACCCAATGATTGAATGAAATACTGTAAATCCTGGTCCCAAAAGTCCACGATGAATGTTAGAGCATTCCTCAACTGTAAAGCCAGTTTGAAGTTCGTCTAAGAATGCCGGAAGTGTCTCCTTATTTGTGTCTTTCAAATAGAAGATTTCTCGCTTCACTTCGTCTGCAAAAACTCCAAGCGCGACCGACATTTGAATCAGTCTTTTTAGCTTGAAAGCCAGAACAACTTTGTCTTGAATATTTTCGTGACATTTGCCGTACTGTTCTTGTGATAAATTCGTTCGCAAAGCGCACTCAATAAATGTACCAATTTTCATTCGGATTCTCCTTATTGCAACTTTTTTGACCCGTTTCGGCTGGCGATGTCCGGTCCGATACCACCGGCAGGTACTTCGAACGGTCTGAGGGTTCTTTCAGCCGTCCGGTACCTAGTGTGTTCTTAGTCGTCCATGTCCCTAGACCCCCCTGTTTTGAGAAAAACCGGAACCAAAATCAGTTCCTTTAAGCAGTTTTTGCCCGTTTGAGCAAAAGTACGCTCTGTTTCTTAAACTTCATGTGCTGTTTTGGCTTTTCAGTTTTTAAGTCTTTAGCTACGCTTAAATTTGCACCATCCCAGTTACGTCTTGCGCTATCTGTGAAGTTGTAAACTAGCTCCGGTCGTCCTCGTTCTTCTTTGTCCACTTTCATGGTAAATAAGAAACCAAGTCTTGTCATATCTTCCATGACGTTTCTCAGTGTCGTTAATGGAAGACCTACAGCGTCAGAAATTTCTCTCAAAGTAGCATGAGGATTTGAGTCAATATGAACTGCAACATTGAGCGTAAAACCCTTACAAGAATCTAGGGCCACACGAACAATAATCTCCCAATCTTCTTCGGATACTTTTAGGTCCTCATTGCAGACACCTAAAGCAATGAGAATAATCTTCAACTGTTTAGCAATTCTTGTGCCCGTTTCATGCTGAGGATTATAAAGGATATTTTCTCCTCTAAAATCTCTCGCTACACTACCTCGAAGTGGGGCCACAACCTGCGCAAGTTTGATGATTCTTTCCTCGTAATCTTTGTCCAGGGAAGGAATGTCTTTTGCTTCAAAACTAAACGACAAAAATTGCTTTGCCATTTCGCACAATTCAGTTCGCATTACAGCTTCTTTTCCTGAGTTACTTAAAGCAGCTCTAATTACGTCATCGTAGTCCATTCCAACACCCTTAACCATGTGATAGGTTAAGAAGCGTTCACCGAGGGACGTATGGGCCTCGCGAAAAATCTCTTGAGTAACACCAGTTAGGACGTTAAAAGTTCCTTCATAGTGTCGCATAATTCCGTTACCAAATTGCTTAGTAACAACTCCGTCATAAGCACCTCGCAAGATGCTATCAACTTCATCTTTCTCCGTCTTGTTCATTTGGAGAATTTCTGTGTAGTCTTTAATGACAAAAGTTTTACCAAAAAGCATTGGCAAAAGTGAGGGGTCGCGCCCTCCTGGAAGAGAGAAACCAGATACGAGAGATTTGGACGTAATTGTTGATCGAATTTCGACGTTACTTGTTTGGTCTAAAGTCATCAAAAGTTCTGTCTTTCCGCATCCCGCAGGACCAACAATATGAAGCCAAACAGGTATGCTCTTTATGTTCTTCGCCATACAGATAGCGTACATTAGTTTTAACCCCTTTTTCATATCAGGAGTCATCTTCAAATGTTCGCTATACTTTTCGATCACACTTTCGAACGACGGACGACCACCATCTATTAGCTTCGGAAACTCGACAACTACGCCTACTCTTTCTTCGGGGTATTCGTAGTTCTCAATCATCTCAGAAAGGATCACAAAAGTGCCCGCTCTTCGATAAAAATCTCGCATATCAAAACCGGGAGGTAAATCCTTCGGCCATTTGACATATTTGAACGATTCTATAATGCCTAAAAGTTTGCTGTGAACACGATCTCTGCCCTGCTCACCTGCAACGTCACCATCGTAGCAACAAATGATGTTTCGACCCTTGAAATGAATCGCCCATTCTTTAGCGAAAACTCCGGCACCATGAATGCAAATTACAATCGCATCTACGCTGGCACTTTGAAGCACAAGTCTAAGGGCAATGGCATCCCATTCTCCTTCTACAATATAGACGTCCCAATCTGGATGATCTTTAAGCTGTTTTAGACCGTCTGGAAATAGCTTCAAACCCGTCAACGAGTATGTCTTCTTTCCAGGGAGATAGATGCGGAGGTTTACAATCGCGCCTTTTTCGTTACGAACAGGCATGATAAAACGCTCTAAATCTTGGGAGTATTTGACACCACCAAGTTCGATCATTTCATCGACTGAGAATCCTCTATTTTCAGACAGTTCTGAAAACTTTTTTAGACAAGTAGGATCGTCAGAAGGTGTGACACAAACATCGTCATAGTATTTCTGAATATAAGTGTAAACATTTCCTTCGGCCATACAGCCTCCAGATTTGCACGACCACTTACCGGTTTCTTCGTTAATGTAACACTTAGGTTTACCGCAGAAAACACAGTTACCAAGATGCTCCGAACCCGCGACTTTTGAAGTCTCGAATCCCAGCATATTAAATGGATACGTTTTCTCGAATGATTTTGCTGGCATTATTCTATCGCGATTACGTTAATTGCCAGGGCCAAAAATTCTCGCGCAATTTTGATCTCAACTGGTTTCAGTAATTCCATAAGTTCTTCTGTTGTCGTGGCCGAGTTTGCGGCAATTGCTAACTCAGTTCTATTCCGTGAAATTGTAAGACGATAAATTTCTCCAAGTCTTGCGTCGTCCCAGTCCTTTACTTCCTGTATTTCAAGCTGCAATTTTGTCCTCCCATCCTTCTTCTTCAATATCCCATCTTTCTCTAACGCGAGAGATGTTAACAGACATTGGGATATGCACGTATTTTTCGTGATCTTCCATGATGCGTTTTAGCTCACGTAATAACCAAGGATAAGCGTGCTTTCTATTTATCTCGAATATCAACTCGTCATGGACGGTAAGAATGATATGAGCATCTAAGCCTGTAGACTTGAGATATTCGTTGCATTTAAGCATTGAAATTTTCATCATTTCTGCGGCTGATCCTTGAATTCTATAGTTCGTCGCACGATAAGCAAAATCTGGATCTACGTTTAGCTTGCGTCCGTAGGCATTAGTTATATAACCATTCTGCCTTGCAAACGAAGACCAAGCCGTAGCATTTTTGTTCATTTCGGGGAATGCTTCGTCGAGTCCTCTGAGCCAAGATTTTGCTTGTTCTTCCTGGCATAAAAGTAGACCGACAACTCCCTTCCAACCAGCACCGTAAGCCTTACCATAAAGGCACATCTTAGTACGGGTTCGAACAGTCTTTTTATTGAGTTTCTTTTCGAGATAAACTATCTCATATTTATGGTCTGCGAGAACAGTATCGGCAATGGATTCTTTAACAGCCTGATCCTTTGTCTTTCCAGGGTACCAGCCGATTGTCTCCCAGAAGTGTTTTACTTCTTCTGCACTTGGCTCTCTTTGGTTAAGTTCTAAGCTCTCAATAGCCTGTGAAATTGCGGCAGAATTTCCCTTACCACCCCAAGCCTTATTTCCAAGCTCTGTAGGAATATCTCGACCGTGCTTTACAGCGTCAAGAATTGCAGGAATTTTCATTAGACCGCCGAGCAGTCTTAATTCTTGTCCGGAATAGTCGTAAAGCCACCAATCGTAACCGTCTCTAGGACCGAACGCATTTCTTACCTGAATTACGTTAGCTCCACGGGCCGAACTTTCAGGATTAGAAGCCTGTTGTAGATTCGGATTAGACATAGAAAATCTGAACGTTCTTGTGTTGTTCTGATTAATCTCAGCATTCACAATCCAAATCTTCTTTTCATCATCCCAAATCATAACATCAATGTACTTATCAAAAAACAGTGAAACTGCTTTCTCAGCCGCATTGTATTTTGTGACTTTTTGAATGAAAGGATGCCAAGCAAGATGGGCAATATCTTTGTACCCAGTTTTGTGCTGTCCACCAACAGTAGTTTGTGTAGGCGGAAGTCCCAATCCTTGAGGTACTTTATCGAACAGAAACTTAGAATACATTTCTGACGACGCAGGATTGAATACTGGATTCTTAGTTTCGTCTCGAATTTCGGCAAGTAAAGTAGCCGACATTTCTTTACAATGATCGCGCTCCGCAACAGCTATTTCTCGGAAAGTTCTAATACCTCTATCTTCCATATCCTCAACTAGAGGACTGAGCATCAATTCAAACGCATAAAATCTGCCCGTATCTGGATTCTTTTTGAACTCTTTATCATAGAAGTCATCCATGACCACTGTTCTGAGGGTATCTTTTCGGCAATATTCCTCAGCAAGTTTCTTCATTCTTTCGGCAAAAACTAGATCCTCTGGAAAGAGAAGATGCGCGTACATACAAAGCCAGTAATCTGGTGCTGATTTGTCGTCTTTAGCTTTGCTATTAGACGTTGAATCTGGATCGAATATTTTCCAACCAAATTTCTTAGCTCGCCGGCGAAGTTTAGTAGTGCCTTCTTTAAGCTCAGTTTCGTCATCATTAGACAATCGCTTATAGTAATGCGAAAGTGTCTTTAGTTTGTAGTTAAATTCGTCAGTCTTAAAGACTCTGGCGGCAAGTGAAGCATCATGTCCAGAAATGCCCATATTTAGGATGTTACCTCGGCACACAATCCCCATTACTTTAAGCATTCTAACATCGAACTTTCTATGCCAGAAAGTTTTGTCTACATAAGGATCTTCACATATTCGTTTCAGATACAGGAATTCTTCTGTCTCCGAATAGTGAACAATTCTTGTGTGAACATCGACGGGAAAGGACGTACACCAAGAATGTCTTCTCATGTCTGCCATTGAAATCATCCACGGCATATCACCATGACGCGGCAAAAGACCCGTAGTTTCTGTGTCAATTCCGATCCTACCATTGCTGGCATTTAGATCGAGTTGTTGATTAGGAAATCTAAGGGCTAAATCTGCGGAAATTAACGGTATAGGTCCTGATAAAAGTTCTGACTGAGTTTTTACTCGATTACTTCTATCCGTTACTTTCCCTTTCTCGGTCGGTTTTCTAGCAGGTTTATCTGGATCGCGATACGTTACTCCAGCGGGACGTCCTCGCTTCTTTGTAGGTAACACAATTCGGTCACCATCAAATGCAATTTCTTCGTCTCCAAAATCAATGTCTGCGGGGTTTATTCTGTTGAATCTAATAGGCGGCATGGTGTGACGAATTCTCTACTTGATTACTGAAACGTAACGACCTTCCAAAATGTCTACCTCTCTGGATAGATAGTTGAGGGCCTTTTTGAGGTCTTGAATTCGCGCTACTTTTTCCGCGTCAGACGCACCCACAAACCTGTCCGCTCTTGGCTTTCTAAGAAGATGCTTAATCACCTGCATTTGTCCGGCAGTTTCACCGTACTTTTCCATGATCTCCATGATCTCCCAATTGCCGTAATTTTCGGCACCATTTGTGATGATTGATGCCACACGTTCAACCTGCCTTTCCACAGCGAATGCGCCGGTATGGTATATCCGTGCGCGAAGCTCTGCTATTTTCTCCATTTCAGCCTCGTTCAAAGCCGGTGTAATAAGTGGGTACTGATTGATAGGAAGATGGTTCGTAGCTATGTCAATTTGTGCGAATCCAAAAGCATAAAAATGTTCGATGGTTTTTTGAGGCGTTTTGCCTACGAATTCGACCAAAAATTTCTCTGCAATTTTCAGCGAAATTCGATCAACTGGAATAAAATCGGAAAGTGGAGAGGTTAGCATGATGTGATTTTACTGCCTTAAAAACCGTCTTGGAAAACTGGTCCCAAGACGGTTTCTTTTTTAGGGCTATTTTGGACCGATTTAGACGGCTGGTTCGTCAACCAATTCGATCACGTCTGCTTGAGCCATTTCAAGCTCGTCGCCTTCGAACATAATCGAGATTCGGCCACCCTCATTGTCGATGGTTTTGATGATGCCAATTCCTTCGATTTCTGACTTGATCTTCTTGCCGCGAACTATGTCGGTAACTTCGGTCTTGAACTTGACGCTCATACCGGGCTTGGCGACTACCGGTTCTTCTTCCTCTTCTACGGCAGAATTTCCGCCGGAATCATGCTTGCTGGATTCGCCTCGTTTCTTGGGTTCTGGAGCACCAGAAAGGTCGTAACCTTCTAGCACCTTAATGATGCTGATATTCTGGAACTCTCTGCCCTTGTTTGCGCCTTCCTTCACCTTGGTCGTAACCAACTTGAATTTGACGACAAGTTTGTCCTTCACAACATGGAATAGATCGCCGGGATTTTTTCGCATCTCGGCAATGATGTCCCTTGCTTCGAGATTTTCGCCGACTCCCATCGACGCAAGACGCCATCCAAAATACTTGAATGCATCGTCACGATCAAGACCCTGCCAATCGAACCTAGATTCGCCGATATACGACTCGTCATTAAGGCTCTCAAGAAACATGATACTTGTGGCGATTCCGGGGTTATCCGCTTTCGACATTTTGTATTCATGCTGAGTGAACAAACCGACGTAGGTTCCGTCGTCGAAATCTTTTGGCGCTGTTTCCTTCGCTTCTTCAAGCTGTTCGATCGCGGTATCTTCTACGCCGTCTAACCACTTTTCGAGGTCTGATTTTGCCATTGTTGTTGTTTCCTTTTTCGGTGCCTGTTGGACCGGTTTTTCTTCTACCTTTTTTGTAGCACCGGTAGAGGTCGTGCTTGCTGTTCTTTTGTTAGCGGGTTTGGCGCCGCCTACTACGTTTCCAAAATTCATTTCTTACCTTTTCCACTTGTCATCGGCGCACGGGTTTCCAAATTCGCATTCTCTCTGCTATCCGGCGCACCATTATTGGGTTGCATATTCTTAAATGCCCGCAAGAAGTTTCCGTAAGCATCTTCTGCGTCAATCCCACATGGAATAGAATGCACCCGATACAGTGATACTTCTTCATTGATTTGTGCTTCGAGGGTTGGAGTCAATTCATTGCTGTCTTTTAGCTCTCGAAGTTGTTTAACTAAGCCTTCATATTTTGTCTTACCTCCCTGGACGAAAAAGTTGTTCTGAAGTCTGTTTCCGGATTCGACAGAATCTGAACCGCGAATTGTCATCAAACGTTTGTGTCCGTGATAGCCGTAATAGCAGATAAGGTCTACTACTGACGAAACGTACTTTTTCGCTTGCTGAGTCATAGTCGGTACGATCTTGTCGTAAGTGCCGGAAAAACGATCCTTAAACTCTCGCTCTGTAGCGTGAGAAATAAAGATCACTCCAAACTTGTTTACAAGCCTTCCGATAGTCTTAATAAACTCATCGGAAACGGCGGTCCAACCTTTGCCATAAGCCGCATCAGTAGGATGGTCCCATCCGTTCGTGTAACAGACGTATGCAACACAAGAGTCATAACAGACGTCAATTGTGTCGATTCCCATAGTCTTAAACTCGTGTTCTTCGCGAACAAGAGCGTCAACGATTTGCTTGAATTTCGTCCAGCATTCTGCCGTGCCGGGTTTACCTTCTTTATCGGTAATTAGTTCGCCGTAAACGCCATTCATTCCAGAGAATCCTTTTTCGAACGCGAAAAGAAAGAATCCTGGGAACTGCGCGGCAAGGGAGGTTTTTCCAATCTTTCTCTCACCATAAATGAGCATTGTCAACTGCCCAAGATCGGTCACTGAGGCGAGAGGTTTTGTTGGAAGAGAGTAACTTGAAGTTGCTGTCTTAGTTTCTTTTGCTTTTGAACCTGAACTTTTACTCGTATTGTCTGGTTTTGGTTCTTCTACTTTTTTAGTTTTTCCAATTAACATTTTTCTTCTCTTAAATCCGGTTGCTAAAGCCGCGATTTGGGTTGGACTTTTTTGGGCTCCATGCCGAAACCCTCCAAAGTCCGTCTATATTTATACCCCATTTGACCGTTAAAGTCAAGGGGTCATTTTTAAGCCCTAATCGGCAGTGCTTGAAGTTCTCGCATTAGTTGCCGTCCTTTCTTATAATAACTCATGTTACCTCTTCCACATAGTAATAGAAAATCGCACGGTTTCCCATAGGCCATACACGCAGTCGTATTTTTGTAATGGTAATGCCCGTTAAACCAGTCCATTACACACTCAAGAATTCCGATAAGTTCCGTCTCAAAACCTGTAATATCGGACGGAAAAACATCAGCAGGAATTCTAATGAAATAATGAGCAGGGTCTTTATCAATTTCGACCGCACACCTTTCGGCATAAACCTGAGTTTTTTCGTCAGTTTTTCTTCGAGTTCCTGGCTTACGAACAATGTCATAAAGTACACCGTTTGGATGCGTATTCCATTTCTTCCACATGGCGTAAAGATAGATACCGACTTGAAGATCAATTGATAGCTTGTCAGCGATAGCCTCTTCGTTGATTCGACCTTTTGACTTCATTTCAAAAAGTTTGATTCCTTTTTCTTCAAACTCTCCGTCGATCTTTCCGCGAAGTCTAATAGGCACTCCACGCACCATAATTGTGACGTCAAAAACTCGCTCAAGACATTTCCAATTAATCTTCGTCCAATCGGACTCGTAATGCTTGAAATAACGAGGGAGCATTTCACGGACAAGAGAATGAACTAAATCGAGATTTCCCCAATCATCTCCGACTATATTCATCTCTTCAAATTTAATGTCCCAATATTGGTTAGTTACGACTTCGCACCAGTGGTCAATATCTTCGACAAATTGTTTGCGCTCATAAGCTGTATTTAGGCGCATATAAAGACTGCAAACTCCTTCGCGGCAATCGTGGAGCATTGTGCCGAAATCCATTGCTTCGCTACTATCCTTCACTGGATACAAACCTTCAATGTATTTTAGGCGCGCTTTCTCAGGACACATCATCCAGTCGGTAAGCATCGAACAAGTGATACCATCTCGATATAGATTCCAGAGTCCTTCTTGCGGTTTTCTTGACTCAATTTGAAGTGAGGGTGAGAGCCCCAAAGGAGATACTATTATTTCTCCTGGATGCGTCAATGGAACTGGCAAATTTTGAGTCGATGGTTTGGCCTTTTTTAGAAGCACTATTCTTCTCCAAATAATAATAATTTTGCAAGGTATGTCGGCATTTTTCCCGTAAATGCATTAGCAATTCCTAGTGTTATTGCTCCGACAATTGAAGGGTGCAAATTGAGCAGACCTTCTGGAGTGAGAGGATAGGGAACTCCCGGCGAAATTTCGAGGTCTAAATCGACAATGACAGAGCAGACCATTGCGAACATTCTTAGGCAGCAGTCGCTGAGGTCATTTTGATTACCGGAAATATGCCACTGAGAAATCTTACTTTCGTCGTAGTGTCCAGTCAAAGTATGTCCGTTATAAAAAACCTCAAATGGTTTAACATTTTTAGGCAAAAGTTTACTAAGTTCCAAAGCGTTCTCCTTGGGCAAAAAGCCCTACTCCTATTGCGTCGTAAGAGTGAGATTCGATGTGCATTCCAGAAGATCCCAAAGTAGGTAATCGTACTCCGATTCGCTGAATGACTGCATCTTTTGAAAGTTGACCCTTCCATTCGTTGACAAGAATACAGTTAAATTCTCCACCATATTCCCACACACAGCCCGCGAAAACCCCAACAAGACAACTAAGTTTGTAAATATCTCCCTTTCCTGTTGCGGCATGGCCCTTAGAACTGGCAAAGTATTGAGGGAATTCACAAAAGACTCGTCGCACCATATACCGATTGATAATAGTGTGTAATTTTTCATGAAATTTTTCACAAGTAATCACCCAATTATCGTACCCATGAGGCATGAAGTTTTCGACATGAATTGGGTTAGAATAATGGTTAGAAAAAGACAGTCCTTGTTTGACCTGAGACTTCTTGCCCCAAGTTGCAGAATCCCAGACACAAATTCCAGTGCCAGATACACCAGGATCAATCGACAGTATTCCGAATCCTTTCATTAGCGACGACTCTGAATTTCAACAAGAGCTAAAATCCTCTGCATAATTGGTCGATTGATGGAAATAATCAGTTTGTTTTCTCGATAAACTTTCGCATCATCTTCATCCATGTAAGTATCTGGTGCGGGAGAGGCTACCGTCATGTTATTCTTTTGGAGCACTTTATGAACGGTATTTATGGCCTTTGTCATCTTGCGATCCATAGCCTGTGCAACAGTGTCAATTTGAGTTGGTTTCATCGTCGATGTTTTCATCTCAATTCCGTCCTGACAAACCCATATAAGTTCGTCAGATTCAGTCCCATTCCATTTGCTAGATGGCGCACCATAAAGTATGTTCGAATCGTGTCTCATTCCCATATCATTCTTCTCCAGAAAGTCCTACCAAAAGCGGTTGCTGAGGATACCCCACTTTTATCTCTTCAAAAATATCAACTAATGTCTGTTTTAGTGACGTTCTTCCTTTGCCGTAAGCTGTCATCATTTCCCTCGCATTAAATGACTTATCTCGACTATTTCGCAAAGCGTGTTCATCAAGAGTATTTTCGGCACAAAAATCTATATAAAAAAGCGAACCTTTTTTCTGGAGATGAAGGATGCGATCTTCGGACTGAATTCTCATATCGCATGATGGCTCATTTGAGCGATACATTGCGGTCGATGCAATTGAGAAATCCTCACCCTTATCTGCTATCTTCTCCATGACACAAAGTAATTGCGCCATTCCTGATCTAAATTTACGACGTTGATTGTTGCGCTCATTAACTGACATTCCTTCGCCATAAAGTCTTGCAACATTGAACCTTTTTTTCTCAAAAAAATCTGCGTCGTGAAGTAGTTCATCGCGGAACCTATACCATATTACTACAGATTGCCCAGCAAGTTCATTTGTAAGCAGGTAAACTATCTCGTCAGGTTTTGCAGTTGAGATAACTCTTCCTAAACCTTTTACGAAATCATAATCTGGTGAAAAACCTCCGGCAACTCTTGATAGCCAAATTGCTTTCTCAGTCGCCCATACAGTTTCATCTACAGTTCGACCTTCAAATTCGTGCCTAAAATCTCTATCAATTATACGATAAAGAGCCTTCTGTTCTGGATTCATTTCTACAGTTCTAGTGGAGTAAATTTTTTGCTTATCCATTCCAACGTCTGCGCGTCTTAAAACAGAAGATTTTCGATGCAGAGCCGCTTTAATCTGATCTCGCATTCCAGGTTTCGGAATCCACGAGTATCCATCTCTTGAAACCTCAAAATAAGAACTTCGAAAATCCCAAAAAGAAGTGCAGTCCATAAACCTACCATGAAGGAATTTGAATTGCATGAACAAATCTAGTTCTTTTTCTGGAGCGATAAGACCGCATAAAAGTGACCTATGTTTGACGTGTCGAAATCCTTTAGTAAATAGCTTAGAAACTAATGCGGCAGGATTCTTCAATTTTACGCTTTCATCAGCAATCACAGAGTCCCAAGGAAGTTCAGCTATTCTAGGTACAGTTCTTGCTGCTTCATAATTCATTAAAACCCAGGTGCGTTTATTGGTTTCAAATCCTTGAGAAACAGCGTGAATTCGATCAACCTTTTTAGTTGCGTATGCGCGCACATATCTTTCACCCGCATCGTGCAACGAATTTTCCCATCCATCCATAATATTTGTTGGTCCGGCAACTAAAATAGATTTACTGTCAAATTCTTGAGTCCCGCAAATGGCTACATCTGTCTTACCTAAACGCATCTCCCAAACTAGAGAGGGATGCGCCATAGAGTTCCAATATTTGACACCTTCTTTTTGATGATCCCAAAGAGTTTTAGCCAACGAGTTTGAACCTCACTTTTGACTTAAAAACTTTTGCAGTAGATACATCTATTTCATCGACATCTTTTTCAACTTTCTTGACATTCTTTTTGACACCATTATTGACAGTATTTGATCCTCGAATGGATACGCTAGAGTCTCTATTTGACGTACCGGAACTTCTTGCTGGTTTTCGAGAAATTGTTTTCGAATCTTCTTCATCATTTAATAGTCCGTAGGACCCTCCCCACAATGCATGATTTCTCTGCATATTAGCAAACATAACTGGATCGCTGTAATAGCTAAAATTTTCAGGCGTCTTTATTAGCGGTCTTGAGCCAAATGGTAAGAACAAAAGTCCACAACGTCTATCACATTCAGGACACCTAACATCGTAGCTATTTGAGAAAAAATCTTTGCGCTTAAAAACACCGACAACTATGTATCCGCAAGTTTCACATTCCCAGTTAGGCGCAATGCTCACATATTGGCATACAAAAAATCTTGAATTTTTTGGCACATGATGTTCTCGAATTGGTATATTTCTTGGTTTAATCTGAGATTGACCAACTCTACCATAAGTCTCGGCATCAGTGAAGCTAATTCCGTCACGATAATCCATAGGAATTTCCATCCCTACTTCTTTACCATTATACGTCGTAAAATCTTTCGCAAAAGATGTTCGATCACTTACGACATTTGGACCGAAATCTTCTGGAGAAGTGTTGGCGGATTTCGGTAGACGTTCTTTGTGACGATTTAGTTCGTCTTCAAGATTAGGCTTTTTGGCTCTTCTTATCAGCATTTACTTGATTCTTGGAAGTTGAAATTTGGTAGAGAAAAGTGGATAAATTCCTTTGAAGAAATCGTAACGATCACAAGCTCCTAACTTTGTCCAAGAAACTTCAAAGCAATTCCACAAATCCCAAGCAGAAATACTCTTATCACTACCCATAAATTTGACGGCCCATAAAGCATCCCATTCTTTACAAACATACTCTATGTTTCTGAACGGCATAAGTTTACTTGCCGCCGCAAAAGTAATGAGGCCATATCCTTCATCAATAGCGGTTATCTTTTTGGCCTTTAGTAAGTTCACCATCATCTGCGCATTTTCGCTAAATAATGTGAATTTATGGATGGCTTGTTCGCACGCATCTAATAGATGAATATTTGAAGTTTGACGTCGCTTTTCGTACTCTTCTCCTGGACAGAAATACGAGTTATCATCTGTGACGTCAATTCTTGCTCCAGAAAGGAACGAAAGTGCGTACTTCGTATTGGTCGAAATTCTGAGAGAAATTGTGAAATATCCGAACGAATCAAGATGCGGACTATTCATTGATTTAGGATTCACGTCGATCGAGCCTAGAAGTATCTGGTTTGCGCCAGTAACTACCCATTGACTTTTTGTCGATTTATATTCGTATCCTTCGATACACTTTAACATCGTCTTTGCAACGTCCAAAAATCGCTCAGGAACTTCATTCAATTCTTGAAGTTCTTTATACGAATATGTTCTGATATTTTTATCGGCAAATGTCATGCTTTTTTCCTTGCACCATCATTATACCCTCAAAAGGAACCGAAATCAAGTCCTGTTATTCTCAAAAATGGGGGGTCTGAGGGGCCCGACCTATGAATACACCCCCCCGGTTACCCGTCTCAGGGGTCGATTTTGGGGGTAAACCGGGGTCCGATGGGGTCCGAGTCGTCCCAGTAGGTTCAAGGAAAGTCAAAAAGTTGCAGTACCGGACACCCTTCGATTTTTCGGGGTCACTACCCTAGAAGGGGTCCTGTCTTTCGTTTACGACGTCAATATACACGTTTTTTCCACCGTATTTTCTTGACGCACATTTGACTACATGACGAATACTATTTCCAAGCATTCCTTTCTGTCCAATGACCTGTCCTAATTCGGTCGATAAAGGTGTAATGTAGTACACAACTTTATCAGGGCAATCATGGACAAAGTAAGTGACCCTATCCGGTGTATCAACTAAGGCCGAAACTATGGCCTTAATTAGTTCAAGGATAGGGTCTTCGATTACGGCCTCCAAAGAATGTCGAGATTGTTAACGTTTTCTTCGTCACAATCCATGCCGCAAATTTTGACAGTAGGACCCTGCCAAGCATCGACAACTGAGAGATCGTTCGGATATGGTTTGAAGCCGGTTGATTGCGAAAGAATTCCAGCGTGAATTACGTTGTGATTATCGTCCGCAACTGTGTTCTTGAAATGATTAATGCACGTCCAGTTTCCATACAAACCGAGGTACCGATTTTCTGGATAAAGAATGCCGTGCAAAATTCTCAGATAACTGTCAAGATCGTCGATCTTTGAATCGTAATCTGCGCAATCAAAAATTGCCATTTCTTTTGGAAAATTGTAGTAATCCGCAAGAGTGAGAATTGCTTCACCGTTAATTTTCGCCTGGTCATCAGTGAAATAATCGGGAGTTGTTGGGTAACCATTCTCGTGAAAAAATACGAGACTAAATACCCCGTTGCCAGCAGTATCTTGAACGCTAAAAAGTCCCTCAATTTCAGAGAGAGTTGTTCGATCTTTTCGCAGATAAAGTCCTGCGACAACTTGTGCTTGAGTTCCGTCTTCGTTTCGGAACTTACTCGCAATAATGTGAGCAATTCCTTCGGTCGAATCTGCGGTATCAAAACCTCTCATTTTTGGTGGCATTTCTGAACCTCGTTTGTGTTAGATTTCTGACTGACTGTAAGAACTGACTTACTGCTTATTCGTAGAATCAGATTACAGAATGTCAAAATTGTGCCCAAACGAACCATCATTTGGGGGTTTTGCTTCACCCACGAATCCTCTTCCAGAAGCGAGATTGCTAATGCCAGAAAAGATACTAGATTCAACCACACCGTTTTCGACAGATACCAAGCCTTTGTCTTCTGCTCCATTAGTGACCTCACTTACTTTGTCAGTTTTCCCAGTGTTTCTCTTATCCAACTTATATCAGTCTGAATTCCTTTAAGCGTCCCACCGAGCCCGCGAATATCTGCTTCCTGGGCATGAACTTCTTGCTTGATTTCAAGTATCTTTGCAGTAAACTCGACTTCCATCTTCGACATAGTCGCTGTTTGCGAGACTTCTAAACGATCAGAAGAACGTCTTAAATCTCTAACATCTGCCCACATTTTGACGAGTCCTGCAATAGCAGTAACGGTGGCCCCAAAAAGATACGGAACGAACGGCATATACCATTCAGTATTTGTATTCGGCATGACTAGTAACATTATACACTTCCAGACTAAATCGTGAAGTAATTTGTTCCGTTATGATAAATAGCAATTGACTGAAAATTCGTCGATAGTGGAAGGGTTGTAAGTCCATCTATCGTCGCACCAGTAGGAGTGATTGCAACTGGATAAGTTGTAGCATCTCCAGATTCATCTTTTAGGTACATAATAATGTCGGCAGGAATTGCACCACCGCTACCCGGTGTCGGTAGTGTTATTGTGCGAGAAGCTGTTAACGCAGTCACAGCCACAATTCTATCGCTAGAGACTGTAGTATAGTTGACGTCGTTTACAGGTGTTCTTGTAGGACTTGTTAAGCTAGAAACTTCAGCAGTTAGTGTCGCAATGTCAGAAGTATTTGTGGCAATATCTGTAGTGTTTGTAGCAATGTCAGCGGTGTTAGAAGTTACGGTCGGAGTCGCGACAGTCACACTAATCGCTCCAACGTCAGCAATTTCTTGTCCTGGTGCAACAACAATTACGTCGATTGAGGTTCCGACTAAATCGCTGTTAACTTGAACAAATTGTGCCGCAGAAGTTAGCAGTAAAAACTGCGAACCAATCGGGTTATCTGCTCCACCAGAAGCGAACGATCCGCGATACAAGTTACTCAGAGTATATTGTCCGTATCCTGTGCTAATAACTGTCTCAAATCCAACTACTTCATTTCCGATCAAAGCGACGTTAGTTCCAGAGAGAACTTCGGCCGCCGTAACTGTGCCAAATTCGAACAATCCACCGTCATCATTTAGTGTGACATCAACTGAGTTAGTTGAGTCCCAATAATTGTGACCAGTAGCCGCAGGTAAATCTGACGTCGTAAGACCTATTGCAGATTGCTGAGTAAACGTCGGTCCTTGAATCCAAGTTGTTCCGCCATCTGACGAGTAATAAAGTGTTCCACCTGCCGCGATTGTAGGCCAGTCTGCCCATGCGTAAAATCCGGCTGTTTCCTTATCCTGAGTTCTTAGCGCAAAATCAGACCACGCCGCAAACACTACGGGAATGCCTACAGAAGACACTTTTACGTTACCAATCCCAGCTCCAGAAGAAGCAGTATGGGTCAGATTATAAATCTCAAAAGTATCTGGAATACATTTGAGTTTAGTTTCGGCAGAATCTGTAGCATCTGTTTCGACAATTCTTACCTGAAACGGTTCGAGCAAATCTGGGTCAGTTACAGTAACAGGATCGGTCGGTGTAAGTATGTCATAATTCCACGGAACACTTAACTCAAAAGTCTCCATAGAAAGATAGGCAGAGTACAGCAACGTGTAGGCCATTTGAAGAGCCTCAGAAGCGTGCAAAGATAGCTGAACAGTGACCTGCGACGGGTTGAAAAAATCTCCAGTATATTTAATCGCAGGTTGCATATTTTGAGCATATCCTGCATCAACGTCAATGTACGTTAAATCTACTCGACCTGGAATGTCGCCACGAATACCTCTAGTTCGGGTCATCGTTACAATTGCAGAAGCCTCGGAATTTTCAGCAAATGCGCCTACATCATTTGCGTCAATAGTCATTACAGAAGTGCCTCCCCTGGGGACGAATATAATCTTACCGCCAGCTTCGCAAACATCAATAAAATAGTACGGCAAAATTTGCGTTAAAGCATCTTGCGCCGCAACTCGTGAAGCAATTGCGCATCCTGTTAACGTCATTGTGCAGGCAGAAACGTCGATTGAAAGTCCGGGAAGTTCGACCTGACTTACGATGTCAGTAATTACATCTCCAACCTCAACAACATCAGTCCAAATTTCAGCAGTAATAGTGGGGATGGTGTTGCCAAAAGGTGTGAGATTTAATGTCTCAAAAACGACAGTAATCAGCCCTCTTTCTGCGGTGCAATTAAACGCATTTCCAGCGGCCTCAGCCGCGCACACTAAAGAGTCCGGTTCTTGATCTTCCGCGCCGTAACGAATTCTGATAGTTGTTTCACTAGGGGTTATGTTCGGATAATTGACGTCATAATAAAGAAGATCGTTGCACCAAAGTCGTTTAACAACAGGGTTTCTAGTTGTGAAACTTCCGTCCTTTTGAATGAACGTACTTGACTCTCCAAAAGAAGCCATTAATGAGCAGGTATAGTGATAAGCATTATTAGCTCCTAAACCACCAGAACCTCCACCACCTTCCTGGACAGGATAATAGAGCAATTGTGTCACAGTTGAGGACGTTGCAAACACCATGCCTGGGAACAAAACTCCGTTCGTCGGTGCGCACGTAAAAGTAGCTTCACTTAACGCAACAGTTGCCGCCGCAGTTACGCGAATAGTTACGTAGTATGCGGGGTCACCAGAAGGCTTATAAACTGTGGTGTAGTATGTGCCGGGAGGGACGGTTCCAGTTTGCTGATTACAAGTAGCTACAAAAGTAGTAATTCCTGCGGCATAGGTAGTGTTGATTGTGAACACCATATATGTCGTAGAAGGAACAAGAGTTTTGTTGTTAACGTAGTTAGCAATCCAGATAACGTTTCCGGCTACTTTATTTCGACCCCAAAGTTTGGGAATTGAAGAACCGTAAGAAGATCCTCCAACACGTAAATCTTTGAGTAGATTCATGTTGTTTTGAGGGTCTAGCATTCCCCCCAAAAGTGTGCCAATTTCCCACCCTAAAGCAGTACCTACTCCGGGTATAACTGAACCTGCAACTGCACCTGCAACTCCGAATGCGACTGTTGACATAATTACTGAACCTTTTTGTAGCGATAAACGTGAACTAAATCAATTCGCCACTGTCCCAAAAACGGTTGCTCAATAACACATCGAGCGCCGCCATTTTGTGAGTGTATAAAATTTGAGTTTCCACTGTAGATCCCGACATGGTTTGTCATCGTACCTGATCGGAAAACTAAAACGTCACCAAGTTCTACCGCATTCCAAGAGCAATCAACTCTGTCACAAAATTCGTTCAAAACTCGAATAAGTTTAACAAATTCGTCACCTTTAGAATAAGTCAAATCTACAGTAACCTCTGCACCAGACATATTGGCCGCAAGAAGCACAAGACCCACGCAATCAATTCCGAGGTCTTTTGAACGTCCACCGTGTACCCATCTTGTAGGGACTAGTGAACGTGCATTTTTGACAAAATCTTCAGGGTTTATTTGGTTCATTTGCTCGGGGCTCGTCCGACTTGAGTTGTGACCTGATTTCCTGGAAGGAATGGTTCACCGCGAAAGTTTATCGCGTTGCCTAATGCTTTGCAAAAAGAAAATGATCTTGGGCATCCCTTAATCACGGTGCAAGTGTCACCAATTTCTACGCTTAAAGGAAACGATTCTGCGAGAACTAATTCGGCAACACCACTGACGTTAGTATGTGTGTTAATTTCTCTCGAAACTCCGTTATTCATTCCAGAGGTAAATGTTATTATACCATCTGTAAAATATCCCGTTGCTTGAGTGTCATTAAAACCAAAACGATACTCATCGTTTACGTATGAAATAGTTTCTTCATAAGTGAATGGAGTTGGGTTCAATTTACATTGTCCGCAAGTGCCATAAGAAAGTCCGTTTACTGTGGTGAAAGGTCCTGCCACTCCATCAGCAAAAACTTTCACACGGCAGGTAGGCTGAGTTACAATTCCTAGGAATCGTTTCAGAAGGCCAATTAGAGACATGATTTCTACCTTATACATGCCGTCTGTTTTTATGACCTGTCCAACGTATCCATGTTCCTTGATTAATTCGCCGTGACTTAACGCCAAATAGTTAACAGTAAATATGGTGACAATAGCCTCATCATATTTGCCACAAACTAGGTCCTCTACTGTAATCGCATCGTCGGATAAAATGCCAATAATTTCAAGGTTGTCAACTGCGAGGTCTTCTGTCGATCTTTGTGCAGACGGGTCGAATGATGAAACTGGTGAGTAATAGATCGAGCCGTAGGCATCTGTAACGGTCAAAAATTCGTAGCTAAATCCGGCATCAGCAGTAGTAAATCCTAGCTGAGTACCGTCTGCTCGAACGATACGTAAACACGTCGCAGTAGTTTGTACGCCGTTTTGAATATCTGCGAGTAACTTAGTGCTTATTGGTCTCATACAAACTTCCTTAGAATTTTAACTGTACGATCTGAATATCGTCCCAGTTCTGAATGTTCAAATCTTCGCGCTTAAATGCTGCGGCATCCGAGTCAAATCTTGCGGGAAAATCAAAGCTACCAGACCATGTGATTGTGGAATCAGTTTGATCTGCCGCATAAGTAAGCAAACCTGTGGTTCGATCTAACGTCCAATTTCCAGCAGAATCCCAAGCCACTCCACCGTTCTTCAAAGTGATGTCTGGTGAGTAGTTCCATGCCGGCTGAGTTATGTCGTTATTTACGTCACTAACAAGCACAGGTTTGGTGATGCAAATTGTCTCAGGATTTATAGGGTCGTCATACGTGTACTGTAGTTGCGCATTAAGTCCGCCAGTACCGGTCATAATTGGCAGCGGAATATCAGTGACTTTATAGAAACTCCAGTCACGAATTCTGAACCCATAAGCACGTCCTCTTCGACCACGAAAAAATGTGACCAAAGAAGCCATTGCATCGTTGTCCAACATCTGCTTAGAAATTGTCCACTTTCTTCGACCAGTTGCCCAGAACTGTTTGCGGTACTCATCTCCAGAAGGAACTGGCACAATAGCGGTCGAATATTCGTGAGAAACTGTCGAATCATAAACGATCCTTGGGTCCATACGAATTTCATGAAAAGCTGGAAGGACCTGAATGCCTCCTTGCACTACAACTCCCGTATTAATAAAACCCGTTCCTGGAATAGCAGGTGCCCATGCTCCACCGATCGTTCCAGTAGGATTAATATCGACGAGAGTAGCACCAAAAGATGCGCCATTATCTTCAGATAATAAAGCGATATTTCCGGTGCCCATTGTCGGAGCGCCATTTCCGTTGTAAGTTACGCTAAAAAATATCCGATCGACACCTACGACACAACCGCCGTACTGTTCGCTACCCATTGTCGGGTTATATGAGCTACCATATTCGGCATCATTGTTAGTAGTCCCTATTGTGCCAGAAGCTCCATTGTAACTTGTCGCAAAGTTAATCATAGGGAACGATCCGGTAAGGGTTACAACTATAGGGAAAGTCCCAGTTGGAGGAGCGACTAAATAGTAGAGTCTTGTTGCTATACTAAGATCTCCGAAAATAATTTCAGAACCCGGCACATAAGTTAATGGGATACCTCCGTAAGTAACTGGCGCAACTTCGTCAATGTGCCAGTCATTATAGCTTACAGAAACACACAGCATTCTGTTAGTACCAGAACACGTATGATTCCACGTCGCAACTGATACGCCAGTTGTTGCTATATAAGAGAATGAATCTATTGAAAGCGACATGAACTATTTAACCTACTCTTTTTTTCGTCGAAGCCTGAAGTTTTGTCAGATCAGAAACCGACTGAGTTACAGTGTTTCTAATTGTCTTATCATCACGTCCATAAATGTGATAATGGAAGTTGTTTGTGGTCGTTGCTTCTGAGTTAGAAATGTGAGATTCTCCTGCTCCAGAAAGTGCGCTAGAAGGACCGTAAATTGGTGTAGCTTTAGGAGTCATCCGTGTCACTCCAAATGGCCCAATTCCTTCACCGTTTAATGCGAACCCATCAAGAGGATCAGAACTGCTTCCACCAGAACCCATTCCCGGCAACATACCTGCCCCCGTACTTCCACCCATTCCAGCGACCGCAGTTGAGAAATTCATTACCGCTTCCTGGAACAGAGAAATAGACGTCGGCATTGTGGCGCTAAATTGAGTTAAAGAAGCGTTAAATTGTGTCATTGATGCGGTGTTCATTGCGCCGTTTGCTCCCGGCATTCCCGGAATCGCTTTAGAAATCTGCGACTGGAAGAACTGTTTCATCTGACTATTCGCCATCTCTTGAGCCATCTTAAATAGCATGACTTCGAACTGACGTCCAATCGACGACCAACTGACCTTTGCACCATTAGCAATTTGACTAAATAAACTCGTCATAATGTCCGCAGTATTATCCGCGAACTGCTTCATCATTGCTTCGGTCTGTTGGAACTGAAAAATTTTCTGTAAACCACCCTGATTTGCGAATGTGCGCATAGACTCAGGAAGTTCCCATTTTTTCGTCTCTTCATTGAAGTATTCGAATTGAAGTTTCCACACTTCAAATGGAGATTGCGCCGACATTTCTGCCGATGTTTTAAGCATCGTAGCGCGCATCTCATTTAGCTTCTGTTGAGCCAGGTTTGCTTGCTCAACATCGAAGATAGATTTTTCACTAACTCCTGCTGTCTGTGCCGCTTCAGAAAATGGATTAGTTACAGCATTCTTTTGAGGGTCATACTGTTGGTGACTAAGTTGCCATTTCTTAAACGGATCAGTTGCCGCCAACATTTGCGAAGTATGCACCACTTCAAATAGTGTCTTATTCATCTCCGCAATCTGGCGATTCTTGTCCTTCAAATCCCAGTCTCTAGCGAACGCATCTGCAAGCTCATTTGCCTGAGCTACAAAGTTCTCGCCGTTTTCAGAACCTTTCATGAGTTTTAGATACTCACTATTGGTTGCCTTAAAGTTATCAACTGCTTGCGATTTTTGATCGACTTTTCCACCCTGCCAAGTCTGGCCTTCCTGGATAGAATTCTGTAGGGGTCTGTTGGCTTGATTAAACGCCTTAAAATAAGGCTTACGATCTTCGAGTTTTGCTTTGCGCTCAAGCTCGTCATTCATAGCCTTTAGATACTCGGGAAGTGCTAGGCCATTTTCTAACCAATATTCATCCATTTCGGCGATCTTTGCAATCGCTTTTTCGTATGCACTTGCCGCATCTTTTCCTTCCATCAAGGCTTCTCGTGTAGCTTTGACGGCTTCTTGAAGATGTTTTGCGTCTTCTTCCTGATTAGAAGCTACCTGAGTTTGAGCATACAGATTCTTAACTCTAGGAATCGCCATAAGTGACGTATCCATAGCAGTGTAAGAACCGTCCTGTTCGGTACCAAATTCTTTGATTGCTTTTTGTTGCCGTTCAGTCATCGTTGCAAGTTGCGCTTCTTGTTTCGCTTTTTTGGTTTTATTTGCAACAGTTTCTTCCATTTCAGCAACACGCTTTAACGTGTCAATATATCGCTGAGCTGATACATTTCTTTGCTGCTCTGCAATTACGGAATTCATAACCGCTAATAGATGCTTATTCGTCGTCAATGTCAACTGACTTGTGATGTCGTTTAATTCATAAAAACGAGCAATATTAGACTTCCGATATTCATCAGCAAGTTGGTCGGCTTTAGTGTCCTCTTTTGTCGTTCGGATACCGCCCTGAATTTCTCGAATAAGTTCGGCATGTTTTGCCTTAACATCTTCAAGGGTACTTAGGGAAAGTTCTCTAAACTTTTGATCTTCTTTTTCAGCCGCAGTTGCCTCTCTAGTAGCGTCACGAACGGCACGCTTTGCATCGGCCATTTTAGAGTCTTGCTGTTCCTTGAAAGAATCAACATCGAAATCAGTTCTATCTGGCCGATAAGTTGTCGCATCTTTCCAGTTAGTTAGTGACGATCCACGAGCACTTTCAAGAGTATTTTTTCCTGCGTAAATACTTGCGTGAATTCCACTAGGACCTGTCCCTGGAGTGAACACAACATCGCCGGGTTTTTCTTTACCTCTTGGAACGATTGCGGCATGACCTAATTTGACCGCATCATCGAGTTGTTTTTTAAGCTCTGCGGCACTCGCAGTCCACTTAACTTGAAAGCCTGTCGCACGAAGAACATCGCTAGTAACTCTTGCGCACGAATTTTCAAGAGATTTCCACTTATCAGCGGACTCCTTAGTTACGTTCAAAAGTTCCTTTAGTCCTCCGGCATAAGGTGAGGGAAGTTCGGCAGGAAGAGTTAGACCGTTAGCTTTAGGATTTATTGCGTCTTTAGCCTTCTTAGTGACGTCACTCATTTGATCGTCAAGTTGACGAATTTGTAGCTTCAAAGCTGTGATAGCTTTTTGACGTGCTTCTACGCTTTTATCCCAGATAAAAATTTTGCCAGAAGAGGCGTCTGTATTGACGTTTCCTCCTACAGCATTTGGGTTGTAATCTACACCCGGCATTACGCTCTGATATAGATGCGCATTTCCGGGATAATCTGCCGCAGTTTTTCCAGCAGGTAAAGGTGTTTGAACTCCCTTAGCATTGATGAAATTTATTGCGCTTTCTAATGATGCTTTTTTCTGAAGATTTTCGTTGATCGGTTGGCCGTAGCTTGCAAGAGTTTGTTGCTCTTTTTGCGCCCTTATTTGACGCTCAAGTTGTTCTGCAATTGCTTTGTGAGCATCTGCGATAAGTCCAAGAGGTTTAAGTTGATCGTCGTAACCCTTAGTCAGCAACGGATTTAGTTGATAGATTTCGTCATAAATTCGACGCATCTGTTCAGCCTTATCTTTAGTGTTTATATGACTCTTTTGAAGCTCACCATACTCGTCAACAAGTTCTCTAACTTTTACGGTATTTGCAACTTGAGAATTTGCTACCCTTGCGTGTTCCTGCCAAAGTAAGCTCAAACTCTTAATACTGAGTGACGTATCGTTTCGAAGGTACTCGTCAGCTTTTATGGCTCCATAAACAGCTACAGCAATTGCACCAATAGCTAACGCAATAGGACCTAAAACTCCGAGCGAAGCTGTACCGAATGCAATTTCAGCCGCTTCCATCTCAGTCCAGCCCTCAGTAACAAGAGCCATTTGGTACTGCATTTTAGACATTAAACCGATGATTCCAGCAATGCCTCTAATTCCAAAAGAACCTAGTCTTAAAAATGCACTTGCAAGCGTCGAAAGAGGACCAACTAATGCAGCTACGGCAAGTGCCTCAATTACGAATCTTCTAGTCTCAGGAGTAAGTGACTCGAAGGCGTGTTTTGCGGCATCTGCAAAGCCAGTAATTACCGGAACTAACTCGTGAAAAACTGGCAGTAAATCTTTACCAATTCCTGCTGCCATTAGAAGCAATTCCTGCTTCAATTTCTTGATGTCATTTTGTGCAGAATCGGCGGCCCTTGCAGTTCCCTGGAAGTAATGCGCCAAGGCAAGCATAACATCCTTTCCAGAGAAGCCCATTTCACCAATCTTTTTAGTATCAATTGTGTGAAAAACTGCCCGCAATCCTTCGAGCAAAGTAGGCATCTGTTGCGCCATGATTCGAAACTCTTGACCATTAAAGGTTTTTGTTCCGATTGCTTTCGTAATATCTAGGAAGACTCTGCGCGTCTGATCTGCCGTTGCATTTACAAGACCTAATTGGTTACCGAATTCCTTTACAATTGTTAGCGCATCTTGTGAGCCAACATTCTGCAAAAGCATTCGTGAATAAGTCTGCACCGTAGACTCTATTTCAAGTCCCGGTGCTTTTGCTGCCTCTGCGAGCATATTAAATGCTGAACTTACTTCTGCGGAATCCTTACTTGCAGAGTGCATTGCAGTAGCAAGAGTTGTCTTCCATTTATCGACCTGAACAGCCGACATAAATAAGGCCGCACCAACCGCCGCGATAGGTACAGTAACTCCCATCGTTGCGGCAGTTCCAAAATGCCTCATTTGTACTGCCGCAGAGTTTACGCCAGTTGCAAAATTTTTCAGCTTAATTGCTGTCTGAGTTCCCCACGCAGTTTCGTATGCTTGTTGAAGCCTGTTATAAGCCGCAATTTGAGGGATGATTGCACCCTCACCCATAGCGCCAAGTACGGCCATTTGCATAGCACCACTTGGGTTAGGATTTGCGGACCTTTGCATGGCCTGAAATCTGAGTGCTTGTTCAGCAGAAGAAGCCGCCGCCGCTAACTGAAATTGCGACTGCTCAAATAAAGCTCTATTTGCGGCCTTAACTTCTGCCGCTAGAGTGGCTTGGGACGCTGCTTGAACCTGAGCCGCTTGTGCCGCCGCTTCTTGTGCCTCAGCATTTTGAGAGGTAATCAGCATTTGTCGGCGAGTTGTTTCGTACCCAGTTCTCTGTGTAATATTTAGAGAATTCTGAGCATTTTCAAGCGTCAACTCTGCTTTCGCCATTTGCAGATAAGCAATCGCCGCTTGTTCTGTTGCACGAGCCAGAGCATATTCGGCCCCTGCAACATCTTCAGTTTCTGCCGCTAACGCACCTCTTTTCTGGAGAACATTTTCGATGGCAGTTGCCAGCTTGTGAGCGGCCAATTCTGCGTCAATGTGTGCTTTAGTTAAACTCTTCTCGGAAGTGCTTAATCTGTCAGCAGAGTTTTCAACAGTTACGAGAGATTTTGTAAGCGACTCGTTACTTGAGGTAAGTTGCTTGTTTGTGCGATCAATTGCTTTGTTCGCAACATCAACATCTTTAGCGACGTCAATAAGCCGTTGACGTACATCTTTAAGTCCGGCATTAAAATCGCTAGGATCAATGCCGACTTCCGCAAGTAAACGAGCCGCTGTAGTCATCTCTTTATCGTCTCTTATTTGTGTTTCTTTTTGCTTCTCGTCTCGCTCTATCTAAAGCGACTACTTCTACCCTTCTTTCTGCTCCGAGTTTTGCAATTATATAATTGCGCACCCATGATGGATTATCGTCGATGCTTCCTTTCATCCAAGGCATACCACCTTCTTTAGCAGCTTCTATATCCGTAAATTCAGGTAAAACTTTACCGCTTTTTCCCCTATTAGTTAGAAATTGTTCATAGAGTCTGACGTCTTCTGGTTTGGGCGCTGATCTTTCCCAAGTTCGATCATCAATTCGCCTTGGAATTCGATCGAAAGAAAAGCATCAAATGCTTCGTCAGTAAGAGGAACTGGAACCATTCGAATTCCGGCGTTTTCGTAGTCCTTCATTCCAGGAGGAGTTTCCATCGAATTTTCGAGATTTTCGGCTTTCTCAGTATCCTCTGGATGGACGTCCATAATATCCCATCCGACAACGAGTTGTCCGAGGAATCCTGAAAAGAGACTTCCAATGAGATTTTGTTCGGCAACTCGCTCGTTAAGTTCTCGCTCCGCTTTCGGTGTATATTTCGAGCGATCATAAACGATGTTGAGAGTGTCCTCTCCGAACTTCATTTTAAGAGTCCTAAGACCCTTATTTTTATTGACTTTTTTAATTGGTACTGGCATCTGCTTTTACCTACTTTTAGCTGCTAAACCGTTTACGACAAATAAGGAGGATAGCGCACGGTAAACGCCATCCTCCTTATTATATCCTGTATTCAGTTTTTGTTTACAGAGTTGGGAGTTTGTTGACCAAAGTACATTGGAACAAACCAAACTCAGGATCGTGGCAAAGTTCGAACGTAAATGTGTTTCCATAAACGTCGCCTTTATCGCCAGGATCAGGCTTAGTTACTAGGAACGGAATGTTGAGTTTCCACATATAGTTTGTGGCCCCGTCTGTGTCGATAACTGGACCCAAAACTTTGACGCCCAACCAGACCTTAATTCCGTCCTCAAGATAGGTCATCCAGTTGTCAGCTTCTGTGCCTTCTTCTGTCGTCAAAGTTGCGCTGATTTCTGGTTGCTTTTCGGCAATTCGATCAAACGTCTGATATGACGGCGAAGCAGGGTTATCGTCTGCATGAAAAACAGGAGCCCACATTCCGTTACAAGTGATGCCGCCTTCGAGAGTGTCCACCAGTCGCGTAAATGTTGAACCGTCTAACGAAATGTAGACGCCCCAAACGTCCGGATCGGCAGGTACAGCAGGAACCTCTGCAATCGTCTCAAAATACTCGTTATCTACGAGTGCATTAACGAGTGCAGTAACGACAAGTTCTGCCGCGCCCATAGCAATCGTATTTCCGCCAGTTACATGGATAGGGTTTCCGAGATTTGTGTAGTACACACCGAGCGGCACAGTTCCGTCCGTGACATTTGCGCCAATTGTGACACCAATTGCCGCCGCCGCCGCCGGTGAAGTTACCGTACATTGGATGCTAGGAGTGAACGACGCATCTCTATCCTGTTTTTGGCCGGTAAGTTCACCGCTAAAAGTGAGTTCATCTTTTGTCCATTTGATGTCGAAATTTGGCATAAATCCGTAGCCAAATTGCTCTGCACCAGCGACCGATCCCTGGAGTACAGAAGCGACGACAGGAGGGTTCGCGGGTTGTGTCGAAGACGGGTTCCAAAATCGCGTGTAAGCGACGTTTGCATTTTCGTCAGAAGAAAGCTGTGAAGCACCCCACGCCATCGTGTGAAGATATGCGAAGTTATTGAAGTCAACAACACCCTCTGTTTTGGCCTCAGTGAACTGCATTCCACGCTGAGAACCTACAGCGCCTTTCGCACCCATGTTTTTGACTGTTTTAATCGGAATATTTGGGACCTGATTAATGGTCATTCCGATCAGTCGTTTTGTCGGCGGAACAATAGTTCCAGGCGTAGCTTCCCAGCCGATATAGACGCCTTGGTAAATTGATGCTCTTGAGAGATTCGCGTTACTCATTTAATTTGTTCTCACACTACTTAAACCTGCTTACGTTTCATTATACATCTAACCCGCAGGAGCTAGGAATTTAGTCGCGTTATTGTACGCCATAAGATTTACCTGATAGCCTAGAAACTGTACGACAATTCCATTGTCATTTTGCGAGTGAGAAATCGGTGAGTCTAAATGCATTCCAATAAACACGGTATCTGTTACAGTTTGATCGTGTTGAAGTACAGGTTCCATTGCTGTGTATGCAGGAAGAATGGATGCCAAAGAAGTATCATCTGTGACGATCTGAATATTGTACGTCATTTTTGTGAATATTTTCTTGGCACCACCACCTCGTTTATACCCACCTCCCATGTACCTAAAAATGCACATAGGATAGGTCGCTTTAAGAGGGGCACTATTGAAGTAAATTTGAGGCACACCTGTCTCTGGATGGACGCCGACCAATGTAGCTAACTCAGTGACGTTGAGAAGTAGCTGATAAATGGCCGCGTTTACTTGCGCAATATCGGTTATTGGTACTGACATTATACTGCTCCAAAAGACAATCGACAGGCTGATAGAAATGGTTCCTCATTTTCAATCACAGCAGGAGTTAAAAATGGTCGTGAAGCTCCGGGGTTATCTGCTACCACGTTTAACGAACCAGATTCGAAACCAGTTTCTAGTTCAAATCCGTAAGTAACCGCTATACAAACGAACCCCCAAAGATAGTTGCTATTGGACAAAACTCTTGATTCATCTTCTACCGAAAGCGCACTATCAAAAAATAGTCCTTCGGTCCTACGATGTTTGTGGCCCCATCTTGAGTCATTGTGAGTCTCTTCCATCGCATCTGCAACAGCTTGAGTAAATGAGTCGGGACCGTCTTTATAAACTATGTAATGAGATGCTTTCGCAACGCCCTGATCTATCGGCACAAAACCTTGCGAATCTCGTTGAATGTTTAGTATCGTTTTAATTACGATGTTTAGCCACACTTTTTCCATTCTTTCTGGAAGAGTAGCTAACTTGTCTAAATCCTCTCTCGGAACTTCGAATTTAAGGATCTTAACTTTGAACGCAACCACTAGGTAATCACCTGCGTGCAAAGTATGTGTCTGACAATTACATCAGTATCTAACTCTATACGAGTGGTTTTGTAGGTCACATTTGCACCAGTTTCGTCGGGAATTGGGGCACCAGTTTCATCGCATATTGTGACGTAACTATTCTCATAAATAAACGCATCATACGGCAGAATAAGGTCAATAGTTCTTACCGCCTGATCTAGTGTATTAAAATCTGTTTGAGTGTTGCGCAAAAGAGTGTGCGGAACAGTGCGTCTGCACTTATAAACTCTATAGTGCACGGTATCGCTAGGATCGGTGTCAGTATACGCGGGAATTTTTGATAAAAATCCACCCATTCCATCCGAAATAGTTGCGGAAGAAGTTGGGTCTACAGGGGTGCGCTCAATTACGGCACACCATTCAGATAATGTGCCTGCAACTGCATCTCGATTTTCCTGTAGTAATTGTGGAGTCATTTTACCAGCCGTAATAGTTACTCATTCCGAAACCTACGCCGCCGGAAAATGGAAGTCCGGGCCATCGACCAAAACATTCCAAATAACTCATCTGCCATTCGCGCTCCCAGAAGTAATAAAACTCTCTGGAAAAGAAGTCGTGAATATGGCCGACACCAGCCGAACGATTTATGCCTTCTGCGGACTCAAGCCAAGGTATCGTAGCACCAGGATCGGCGTAAGCAATTTCATCAGTAGTTGACTTCATTAAAGTCAGTAGATTTTTTACCTGTTGACTTGTCGAAAATTTATCGGTCCCTACAGTCGTATCGAACAACTTTCTAGCCTGCGCCATTTGGTACATAATGACTCGCCTTTTTGTGTATAGATATTGTAGGTATTGATTGGGTTGCCCGTAACTGTCAACATCGGGCGAAAACCCCCACCAAATTGGCATTAAAGCCAGTGATACCGAATCGGTCGATAACCCGAATTCTTGCAGTATCGCATCTTGTATCTGTGCGACGGTTGCATACGGCGTATTTTGACTCGGTACCCAGGGCATCTTTTTAGTCCTTCTTTGCTGCCGGAATTACGAACGGTTTTGGAGCGGAAGTGCCGGCACCCTTATCGTCTGTATTTGCAGCTTCATTTTTCTGCAATTCTTGAAGATTCATTTCAGCCTTAAACTGGGCTCTTTGGTTAGCCAAAGCAGCCTCGATCATTTGCTGAACTTGTTCGGCTGAAAGTCCCTGTGGAACCGTGGCCGTATTTTGAGGCTGTAGAATGCTTTCTGCCGCACGCAATCTTTCTGCTTCTCGTTGGGCCGTAATTGCGGCTCTTTCGTTAAGCTCTTTCATACGTGCTGTGAGAGCATTAAACGTGTAGTTATTCACGTTATAAGGACGTCGTTCTCCGGTCAACGGACCTTCGTGATACGTCGGGTAATACTGCTCGCCATGAAA